>Ga0307982_1000189_pt1 | contig 47770 bp, 38 predicted proteins | sample OrgLakmetagen989_FD_201847 | JGI IMG/M metagenome (GOLD analysis project Ga0307982, IMG submission 201847) | Saline water microbial communities from Organic Lake, Antarctica - #989 | ecosystem: Environmental > Aquatic > Non-marine Saline and Alkaline > Saline | place: Antarctica: Organic Lake... | reverse complement strand
TGCTCTTGTCACCCGTCTCCTCATCCTCCCATGGGGACCAGATGTACGAGCTGGACATGGGGTCGCGCACAATCAGCGTGAAAGGCGAGTCACCGTTCTTGCAGGCTTGGAACCGAACCCACCAAGCTGCAAACGTGTCCTCGTCCTTCTTGGCCTCCGCTGCGGCTGCCACGCCAGCAGCCTTCGCCTTGGCGGCCGCATCTGCAGCGTCAGAGGCGGCGGCAGACCCAGCCACCACAGCTCCGTGGGCCGAGTCACCTGACTCCAGTGAAAAGCGGTTGGACGCTTTCAGGCGGTCCTCCACGCACCCAAGCAGGCCCTCCACAGTGGTGTACATGCCGCCCAGGGAGCCATGCTCGATCTCAAACTCCAGCTCGGGGATTTCGATGCTTGCACTATCTGACTTGATGACGTCACGGCGCAAGTCCACAGCCATTTCGTCTCCTCCATCCAGCTTCAGGGTGATCACTGTTCCGTGTTCCGGTACGGCGCCGCCAGCCTTCACCTCCACGTCTCTGAAGCCACACTTCTCACAGGAGAAAGCCATGAGGATGATCTCTCGGAAATGCGGCACGTCGGTGACACACATGCGGGTCTCCCCAGGGCGACCACAGGCGTAGCAGTCCACCGGAAACGCCATCACCTCTTTCAAATTGTCGGCACGAGAGGAGTCAAACAGCAGGCCGTTGCCCAGGGGGGCGTTCTGCCCTGGCACCCCCACCCCGCGGTGCTGCACTGTGGCAGCAGCCCCCCCCGTGGCCTCGCCGATGAGGGCCCCATGCTTGCGTAGCTTGGGGTCGTTGCTGGTGTACTTCTCAGAGGTGACAGCGCTGCTACCATGCAGGGCGCCAGGGTGGATGCGCCACTCGGATTGCGCGCCCCCCCCCGATGCCGCCGCGCCCTCTGCGGGATCATCCAAGTCCCCCACACCTGCCGATGCGCCTTGCTCCGCCGACATGCCCTCCCCAGCGTTCTCAGCGTACAGCCCCAGGCTGTGGTTTTGCTGCACATTGCGTGTGTAGTACACGGCTTCCATTGCGGGGTCGTTGTGTGGCGCCACAGGGTTCTCCAGGAATGAGTTCCCAGCGGGGTCGTCGAGCACAACTGTATAGGGCATGCTGGCCTCGTCACGCAGAGCCCGCAGCTTCTTGCAGAATGCCTCCAGTGCAGGGGCTTGCTCTGGTGCCTGCGCTTGGTACAGGGGCAGGGTGGTAGCCAGGTCCTCCTCGGCCTTGTACAGCAGGCCCTCCAAAGTGGTGAAGACACCTTGCTGGGTGAGGCGAGGGATCTCAAAATTCAAATGCGGTACGGAGAAATTGCCGTTGTTTGACTTGATCAATTGACGGTTCAAATCCTGCGCACGTGATGCGGTGTATGGGGTGAAGCTCGTGTTGCAAGCGCAATTCGAGTCGAAGTCGCAGGAATGTTCTTCTACATCACAGCACTGAGCAAGTGACAAGTGCTGGAAGTTATCCAGGCACTAGTACACCAGAATGTGACGTTTCAAAGTTCAAACTTTCAAACTTACCCGAGGAGTTTTCACCTGCAGCGTAAAACGGCTTCCCTTCTCTTGAATTTCCATCTCCTGAACCTCACTGCTGCGGTGCCCACAATGCTGGCATCGAAACGACATCAGAATCACATCACGGAAAAATGGAATCACGGTGGGGAAAATGTTTGTTTTCCCATTTTCTTCGCACATCACACACAAGCTGGGGAGAGTGGATATTCCATCAAGCAGCTCGCTACGAGGGCCATCATCCTCTTCATCTTCCGCAAGCATGCCGTCATCTTCTTCGGGAACGGCTTCAGCCCCTTCAACACCAGCAGCAACCGGAGCTGCAGGAGCAGAAGCAGCTTCTACTGTTGGTAGGCTTGCTGATGAACTGATGCCCTGGGCGGTTGCACCGATGGGCCTGAACATATCTGCCCGAGATACTTCGGCAGCCTCTGCGGATTTTGGAACTGGCTCAGACATTTTGCAAGAGCTTTTTGCAGAATCTTCGAATTTTCAGAAGAAATAAAAGGGGCTTATAATGGCCAACAGCAAATCAATTTGAAGATGGACTGAATTGCACGTTTCGTTGGATGCGATCCAGATCAATTTCAGTCTGGCTGTGTTGGGGCCTGATTCCAGCGACGGCCCCCGTGGGTTTAGAGCAAGAGGCCCTGAACCGGACAAGCACCCTGAAAGGAGCGTGGCGGCAGGAAGACGGCGCAATCTGAGTGCGTTGGTGAAGAATGGGACAAGAGTCCGAGCTAAGCACACTCCAGAGGGGGGAGTGTGCAAGTATTCAGCGGGCAGGGGTTGCGGGGGGGGGCAACGAGCGGATGAAGGCCGCTAGGGTCTGGGCAGCAAATCCCGAGGCGCCAGCCGTGTACACGCCTGAGTCCTTGGGCATCATCCCTGGCCCAGCGATGTCCAAGTGGGCCCACTGCGTGTCTCCCTCGACATACTGCTTCAAGAACGCAGCTGCGGTGCACGCCCCAGCCTCCCGCCCTGCGCCGATGGAGGCCAAGTCCGCGTGGGCACTTCCCTCCGTGATCTCCTTCTCGTGTTCTGGGAAAATGGGCATACGCCACAGGCGCTCCTGTACAGAAGCTCCACTTGCAGTCAGCTCCGTTGCCAGTTGCTCGCTGTTCGAGAAGACGCCAGCAGTGTGGTGACCCAGTGCCACGACGCACGCGCCGGTCAGGGTGCCCACGTCCACGATACGCTGCGGAGCAGAGTCTGCGCTGTGCTGAATGTAGCTCATAGCATCTGCCAGCACCAATCGGCCCTCTGCATCAGTGTTGCCCACCTCCACAGTCTTCCCATTGAGGCCCTGTACAATGTCCATTGGCTTCATGGCCTCAGGGCCGATGGCGTTCTCAGCAAGTGCAAACACAAAGTCCACATTCACTGCAGGCTTGTTCATCAGGGTGGACACAAGTGCGCCCAGCACAGCTGCAGCACCGCCCATGTCAATGTGCATCCCTTCAATGGCACCTGTGGGCTTCAGATTCAACCCCCCTGTATCGAACGTTATGCCCTTCCCTACAAAAGCGGACTGCACAGGACCCCCAGGTGGGCCGCCACGATATTGAACATGTGCCAGTGCAGGGCCCTTGTCTTGTTTGCTGGCAGGGTTGGCCCCCCTCCCCACCGCTGCCAGCAGTCCCATGCCTGCTGCCTCCACCTCCTGCTGCCCAGCCACAACATGAAGAGACGCAGTGCCAGCAGGCGTTTCTGCCAATAAATCCTTCAGAAATTGAACAAATGCCATAGGTGTCATGTCAGAGCCGCGTGAATTGCCCACTGAGCGCGCAAGCAGCGCACCCGTGACGTCAGCATTGAGCATTGAAATGTCTGCGGCACTCAAAGCGGGAGAGAGAATTTTGTCTACACCACAGGGTGGCGGCGATTCCGCCGCAAAGGTTTTATAGGGCGAAAAGTTGTATGTGCTGAGGGCAGCAGCACGTGCAATCGCAGTACCAGAGCTGCTGCCAAGCCTCTCTGAAATGCAGACTTCAAACGAATCCTGCTGTGTCTCACGCGGCCAGCATTTCAACAGTGCTCGCGTCGCCAACCCGACAATGGAAGCTTGTTGTTCGCCAGAAATGCCGTCCGAAGTAGTCAAGACTTGCACTGGGAGCTGTTCAGGAAACCGCATCAGCGTCTTGCCTCCTTTTTCGGAACTGAGAGCTGACACCTGCATGGCAAAGAAATGTCATGAGCCCCGAGGAGCTGTACGTTCGTGGTGCGCACCTCGCCTTTCGAAAGCCCATGCTTCTTTGCAAACCCTGACAGATCATCATTGTGCACAACATGCAGCTGCGCTTGGGCATTGCGTGCACCGTGGTCCGCGGTTTTGATCAAGGTCACCGGATTCACTTGGGAAGAAATTGTGATTCTGCCCAACTGAGGCTTTGCGGAGGGCAAATTGCCAAGGGCACGAGAAACCGCACGGTGGAATGACATCACGACAAAATCGATGGTGTGTTTCAAGAGCAAAGCAAAGTGGTGCACACCCAGCAGCTGGCAACGTAATCTGTCTGGACGCAGCAAAATACGAAAGTGTCCAACAAAGGAGTGCAGCACAAACCCCGACTAAAAACTTCTCAAGTAAATCTATGCAGTGGGAAATTGCTTCGAGGCGTATCGCATGCCTTCTTGCAACACCACGCTGATGCCATGTTTGGGGGGCTGTCAGACAGCGCACCAGCCGGCTCTTAGCTGCCCCAAGTGTTGACCAAATACACTCTGTCAGCAAACACCAGCTCATGCATTCTGTCCAGTTGTGAGCCATCGGGCACCCGATGCTTGAAGCTCTGTAGGCAGCGAAACTACCCAGTCGGTGTACACGCCTTGTCATTCGGTTCTCAACACTGACTAGACTCGAATATGGTACGTGATTTCCATCGCATATGCATTGATTTGTTTCTTATTTGGACAGCTTGCAGTTGCCTTTGACACTTCTGAACGCTGCGAAGGGCAAGCCTATGGTGAGTACCCAGCCCCAAGCAAAGTCCGCTGCAGCTTATCAAGGAAACTTCCCCTGCAGCTCGTCGAATTGAAAAATGGTGACACCTATAACGGACACCTTGCAAATTGTGATAATTTCATGAACATCAACTTGTCTGATGTGATTTGCACATCTAAGGTGCGCTGTGCGCTCGAAACCCTGTGGGTAATCGCCACCGTTACCACGCTTGCAGGATGGTACCAAATTTTGGAAGCTTCCCAGCGCGCACATCCGCGGGAATGCCATCAAATACATTCGAATTCCCGATGACCTGATTGATGAGGTTCCTGAGTATGACCACAAGGCTGGGGGAGGCGGCAAGCGCGGCCGAGGCAGTGCTCGACGTGGCGGCGGTGGCCGCGGCGGCAACAGGTCAGGCGACCGACAGGGTGGCCGTGGCGGTGGTCGTGGCGGTGGCCGTGGTGGTGGCCGTGGCGGTGGCCGTGGCGGTGGCCGTGGTGGTGGCCGTGGTGGTCGCGGTGGCCGTGGCGGTGGCCGTGGTGGGGGCGGCGGCCGTGGTGGGGGTGGCGGCAGCAGCTGAGCTGAATGGTACGCAAGCCAACATACACAAATTGTGTGGCCAGGCGTGCATTTTAAGCGAGATTCGCCCAGTACAGAGCTGGACCCCTTGCGATCTAAGTGAGGAGACGTTTCTGAGCTTCAGGCACCAACCAGTGAAGCAGCGCTGACTTGACTTGTGATACGGTACTGTTCAATACGTAGGGTGGCTCAGAGTTTAAGAGAGGGCTTATTCATTTGGTCACCAATGTGCACTCCTGGCTTGCTTGCCGAAGTTGAGGCTACCAGCTGACCGCTTGGTGTACAGCTCATAAAATACAAATTCAAAACGGCGCAAACAGTCCAGTAAAAATAGAATACAGATCTCGTGACAGAATCTGCGTGCAGTCCTTGATGTGCCGGGATGCTTTTGAAACATTTGCGCATGACGCTCCCTGTGTCATATACGTTCATTCACGTGTGGCTAATTATACTGAATATCGTCCAAATGCACTATCATGCTTACTTTTCTGCCAATCAAGTGTTCACACCGTTCATGGACGCTCAGTTGTGGTTTCCATAAACACTTCTTTTATCAGACATGGGCAAGGATCTGGTTGCTGGTGCGTGTTGGGTTTTGAGCACTGCTGCTTGCGGCTTTTGGCTGTGACAGAGCAGTTGTGATGCAGGTTTCATACAATTTTGTACGCAGGCGGCCGCTATGTGGGCCACAAGAACCGCACTTCCCCCAAGAGCGACAATGTGTACATCCGTCTGCTGACTAAGGTGCGTGACCATGGTGCAGCTGAGCTCAGCAGCCATGAGCTCGATCAAATTCCGCGTCGATTCCCCCAGCCGTGTTTCACGACACCACAGCAGTAGCAGTACCACACGGTGATTACATTTTGCAGCTGTACAAGTTCCTGGCACGCCGCACTGAGAGCGACTTCAACGCCCGTGTGTTGAAGCGTCTGATGATGAGCAAGACCAACCGCCCTCCTATGGGTCTGGCTCGAGTGCTTCGCTATGCTCAGCCCAAGGCTGGCGCTGCCACCAAGGCCGTGCTCGTTATTGTTGGCACCGTGACTGATGATGTCCGTCTTGCTGGTTTCGACATGCCCGCCATCAAGCTGTGTGCTCTGCGTGTGACCGATGGTGCCCGCGCTCGCATCATCAAGGCTGGCGGCGAGGTGATCACTTTCGATCAGCTGGCACTCATGTCCCCCAAGGGAGAGGACACCCTGCTTCTGCGCGGCCGCAAGTCTGCCCGCGAGTCTGTGAAGCACTTCGGTACCCCCGGCAGCTCTGAGAACAAGTCCAAGCCCTTCACCCGCTCCAAGGGCCGCAAGTTCGAGAAGGCCCGTGGTCGCCGTGCGTCCCGTGGCTTCAAGGTCAAGACCGCCAAGTAATTTGGATGTTCTTGATCCCCTGGATTCGTGTGCAGGCAGTTTTCAGTGGTTTGTTGAGAGGCTGCAGTCGGCCTGGCGGCGGTGTGCCTGGCTGGCTTCGGCTTGGTGGTGCAGAGGGAGGAATGTGCACTCTTCGGTGGGGTTACCCAGCTTTTGCCAAACACATGGCAGTTGTGAAGTTGTCTGTCGGGGGGTGTATTAGTGTGGAAGCACGTGTGTGGCGACGGTTTTCGGATTCATTGCTGCGCTTACTTTTCTCATATTTCTGCTTGCTTGTGTTTCACGCCATGCTGCAGCCTCATGGAACCGTTTCTGAGTTTCATTCCCCCCCCCCCAGAATAGAGGACCAGCATGCTATTACTTGGCAATCAACAGGGGCTACTGACCCGTCTCAAACCAGGTACAAAATGAGAACACCCAACGAATGCTGTTTAAATATTCTTGTGTGTTTTGTTTCGTCAAAAACTCTTTGGTGCCGCTTGAACATCACGTGTTGCGTTGATCAGCACAAAGAAATGTCTCTCGCCGTAACACGCAAGGTGGTGCATGCTTGGACTCAAGTTTCACGGTCTAAATCTGGGCAGCGGCATTGTTTCTCCAAATTGGCAAACATTGGGGGCGCGGACAATGATACTAGGTCGTCTTCTGACTTTGGCGATGAAGCATCGTTTACTGGAATGGCTCAAAACTGGCACGTCAGAAGTGCCTCGGCGAAAGCAGGCGATGCTGTGCACAGAGCAAGCACTGGTACGGTGCAGCAGAATCGCGAAAGATTAATGTTTCACTCGTCCGTCCACGCAGACAATCCTGGCCCCAAAGTGACAATGTACTTTGATGGAGGCTGCCCTGTCTGCACGAAGGAAGTTGCGCATTACAAGAAACTGGATGCACCGAAGTACGAGCTTTTCACACAGCATGCAAGTTATGATGCAACTACACACACAAACCTGTTGCAGTGGAAATATCAAGTTCCACGATATTGCCGCGGCTGGTTTGGACGAGGCGCTCCTGAAGCGAAACGTACGTCACGGTGACGCAGTACGCCGGATGCACCTATTTCGGCACAGCGACGGGCAAGTCTTGATTGGGGCAACCACTTTCTTCGAGCTGTGGAAGCACCTTCCTGGCTTTAAGTACCTCGCCCCTTTGGGCTCAGTCCCTGGCGTTTTGCCCGTCGCCGATTGGCTGTATGGGATATGGGCGGACGCTCGCCTGGGGCTCACCTCCACCTCCCCAGACGCGCCCCCCCCTGCCGCAGGAAACAACGCAGATGTAACTTCACCTGCAGATTGTGGTGGATCAGCTGGCTCGGCGTGTGCTGTGCGTGCCAACATTGGCTATGAGCACGAGGCCAAGACGCAGTCGGGCTCTCAAGCCCTCAGGTGACCAGCGGTGAGCTGCCTGAGCCACACCACGCCTTTCGGTAAAGGGCCACATTGCAGCTAGAATGCCCGAGTTCACTGCTGTACTCGACCATACGCAGTTGTAGACGCTGCTGCTGCTGTGCAGTGCCTGCTACTTACAACAGCCACGCTGCCCCTGGCCCAGCCTGCAACTGCTTCTAAGGCTAGGCAGCTTCGGGCATTTTTTTCGTGCTCAATAAGGATACTTTACAACAAGCGCACTGCTCAGCACCAAGCTTCTTGAGACTAGCTGCAGCCAGAATTAGGCCCCCTTGACAGACGCATCCGCAGAATGGTTTTTGAAGCAGATGCCGCAGCAGTTGTGACTGCAACGCTGCAAACGCACTTCACGCCCAAACCAGACTTGGATCTGGTGTTTTGTTTGTGGGTTGTTATTGTCTGTCGTGCCTGGCTGGTCTGTGGCTTGAAGACACAGCTCAGTTTCCTCGGTTTTTGCTGAACTTTCTCTGCAAAGTCCGCTTTCTTCATCAAGTGTCTTTCTCTGGCAGAATGGACAACCCAGACTGGTCACAATCTAACCATCAATCTAGTGTGCTTCCCGTTCTTAGTTTGAGCCAGCAAACCTCAGACCCAGATGCAAACTGGGCCACACAGCCCGCTACGCGCAGCTTAGTTGACACAGGTCTCCAACTACATGCTGCATCCGATGCTGGCAGCATGGCTCAATCAGAGGAATATATGGGACCTGTGAGCCTCAAGCGTGGCTCTAGCGAACACCATACTGTGTCTCGGCTATCGAGCCTGAGCGTGCCGGCAACTTTTGCCGATAAACATTTACCCGCAAAGCTTTCCACGCATTGGCAGTCTGCCACTGAGGGTAAGTTCGACAGCATCACATTCCCTGCAAAGTTTATGATTATATTTTGCCCACAGGACCACCGTCAATGCGTAGGGCCGTGCCGCTGTCATTCAGTAGTGCGCATTTGTTTGGCAAACCGGCTGTCATTATGCCAACATGCGCAAACATTCTGCGGACGGCTGGAATCACTACAACTGAGCATGTCGATTCTTGGTCGGTGAGTTTGACTTGCAACTTGGAGCTCAGTCGGTGATGAAGGAAATCTGGCCTGTGACGCTCGCGTTGCTTGTTTTCCGGGAAAGGTCCTGAACGCGTGCATCGTTCACAATGCACACTCATTCGTTTGCAGCTGCTAGGCTTTCACTTTGACGGTGACGAAGCAGTGGAATTTGAAGTGATTTTGTCGGCCTATGAAACAGATTCCCAGCATCATGTTCTCGAGCTGAACAAGTGTGTTGGGTCAAGCTCAGCCTCGTCTGGTGGCCTTGTGCTAGGTCGACTGTTGCAGCTGCTTGTCACTGAATTGAAGGCCAAAGGCTTCCGCGTTCAGCGCTATACAGAGCAATCATCATCAGGTTCTGGAAAACTCCTGTCGGTGCCTTCTGAAGGGACATCTGTGCGTTTGGCAGCTTACTCAGCCAGCACGGGGCTGCATTTGGCGCCCACGCCCGGCGAGCTTTCCGGCCCCACACCTGAGCAAAGCGGGAGTGACATGCTAGCTGCATTGAGCCAGCCTGGCATGGATGCCTCCATGTTACAGGACTGGTCTGCACGGGCTTCGCGCCTCCCCCGCTGGCGGAGCACGGAGGACGTCCTGGCGCCCTCCCCCGCCAGCCAAGGCACTTTCCAACAACGCCGCACCGAGGCAGCACTCACACCAGTGCTGGATGGAGATGATTCCGATGGTGTTCCGCCTCGTGGGTACATGTTCCGAGCAATGAGGGGCATGCGGTCACAAGACAGCATCGTCGTTGGTGGCAGCAACAGTACCGAGCTCACACCCTCCGACGACGGCATCAAACGGTCGGTGTCCGCTTCTGCGGCGGCTGAATCCTCCTCAACTCTGCTGCCCAGCATGGCCGCGGATTCCCCCTCCACCTGGGCGCCAATCCGCAGCATGCTGGTGCACGGTCCTGCTGGGCAGCGAGAGGAGGCGGTCAGGGTGCTGGCAAGCCTGTCTGCAAACCCTGTCACCCACGACTCCATAGTCAAGGCCAAGCTGCCGACCCTGCTGGCACGAATGCTGGGCCTGAACAGCCGCCCTGAGGCTGCAGCGCCCCTCGCTCCCGCCCCAGAGGGGACACCGGCCGAGCCCAGTCACGGCAGTGAAAGCGCGGGGGAAAGCAGCCCGTTGTGTGCAATCCCTGAGCGGCTTTCACGTGTGGGACGGGCACTGGTGTTGGCCATGGTTGAGAACCTGTCCAAGTCTGCCGTCGGCTTGGAGTGCATGAAGCAGAATGGGATGCTGTTGGCAGTGCGCCGTCTTTGGAGTGTGGCTGATGAGCAGACTGGCAGCTTTACGCTGCAGCCTGGCGCAGAAGTGCTGTTCAGCGACCTGCAGGGACCAGCGTCAGCTGCTCCCAGCAACAGCTGGGTGGAGCTGTCTCTGTCACCCCCCCACCCAACAAAAGCCACGCCCCCCTACACTAGTGGCCTGTCCCGCGCTACGCAGGGGGTGGAGCCTGGTACCGAGCCCCCCTGCCCCGACGTGGGAAGCGCCACACGCGCCTCCCGACTCAGCTCGGTGCTGTCTCACACCCGGTCCACGCTGGGCAGCCTGGCGCAAGAGGCTGTTTCCAACGCCTCGGTGCTGAAGCGGCGCATGTCTCTGGCACGGGACGCGCTGTACTCTGCCTTTGCAGCCAGTAAGCTACAAGGCGTGGCGGAGCAGCAGGGACAGCTGCAGCCGCAAACGGCCCCCAAGGCCACAGCACTGCCACACGTGCCCGCCCAAGACGAGGCTGTGGCGCCCAGTCCCAGCCCTCTCGGCGCGGTGCGGTGGACAGCGGTGGAGGGCAAGCGGCTGCCTGCTGCCCCTGTGCGCCCCCCCCTGCGGCATGAAGTCAGTGCTGGCTCGGTGGGCTCCGACGGCGGCGTGTCTGCCCGCATGGCAGCCATTGAGGCTGAGCTGGCCACGCTGCCCAGTGCGCCAGCCGAGCCCGTGGTGGCACAGGGGGGCACGCCATCGCCCAAGGCGCGCCGTGGCAGCGCATGCAGTGACCGCTCTGGATTCATTCTAGCATAGAGTGTGTGCGCTTTGCCGAATCATATTAGAAGCAGCTGTTTATAGTCACTAGCAACTAGTAAACAACACACTCATAAGGCCGGAGCACGGATGCGGTGGAGCGCGGATATATTGAAGGGGGGGGGTAGTGGAGCGCGGATATATTGAAAGTGGGGGGTGAACCCATCATGGATTGAAATGGTGCGCTTGCTTGGGTGGCATATCTGCAACTTGGCCTGGAAAACAATCGGCCGGATTATGCTTATTGCACAAGAAGATCCTCTGCAACTTGGCCTGCGCCATCTGGAAGACCCAGTCGCCGGACCGGAGGTGCAGCAGCCGAAGCTGGCACTGCCTTGTAAGCAGACAACCCAATAGCCTGGTAGCGGCTTCATAGCCCCCAACTGCTCCCGATTGCAGCATCCGAAAGGAACAGTTCACCACTTTTGACGCTTTGAGTGCGGCGGCAACGCTCACTGCGGTAGTTTCACCGTCCTCCATGCCCCCCTGTTTGGGGTCAAAGGGCTGCGGACCTTGCTTGCAAGGAGACGCTAAAATGCATAACAGTCATATTGCATTTGGCAATCTGGATGGCAATGTGAAGCTCCAATCGTTGCATGCTAAAGAGCGTATCTGCAGTTTTGCAGGATGGCGTGCAAGCCCGTGAAATTGCTCGTGTGCGGGCCAATCCGTGAAAACATTTCACCTTTGATTGAAAGGCTGGAAAAATTGAATTCATCTCCACATGGCCCCTTTGATGCCTGTCTCGTCATAGGTGATGTGTTGGAAGGCAACCATGCAGCGAACCCAGACCTGCTCGGTGAGTGCGGCTTTTGAGGCTGTCAATGACTGGTTGGCACTGCATTTCTTCGCAGAGAAGCTGAAAAGTGGCGAAATCAAGCCCGCAGTGCCTTTGCACTTTATTTTCGGCTCCGATACGGCATCCCCAGCTGTATCTGCGCTGTTTCCCAAGGGAGGGTCTCAACTTGGAGACAGCAAAGTTTGGTTTCTGGGACACTCTGGTATTGCCGACGTGGCTGGCCTGAACGTTGCCTTCATTGGCGGCAGCTCCCCAGCCAAACACGATGTGGCGAAACTTCTTAGTGCCTACCAGGACCAAGACGGTGTCGTCGACGTGATGCTCAGCTGCGCGTGGCCAGCTGGCTTCCAAAAGCACTGCCCCCCCTCCGCCCTTCCTGCGCTGCCAGCTGGCTCCCCGATCCTGCCTGCCGCGGGTAACATGGCGGTGGCAACGGCTGCAGCAGTGCTGAAGCCACGGTACCACTTCGTGGGCACCTACGGCGTGTTCTATCAGCGCCCCCCCTTCCCCAACACGCCTGTCCAGGAGGCCCCTGACCAATGGCACCTCACCCGCATGATCGCCCTCGGAGATGTGAACACCACGGGAGACCAAGCAAAGAAATATCTGCATGCACTGTCCATTGCACCAGGGCAGGCCATGGCACCTCTTGCACCAGGGTGCACTGCTAACCCCTTTGATTCATCGGCACCCCCCCCTCCCAGTGCAGCAGGGGCCCCTGCAGCAGCAGCCGCAGGCAGCGATGCGCGGGGCGTCAAACGTACACGCACGGACACAGGAGCTATGGATGACGCTGTAAGTTCATTACATGCTGCATTGAAGGCCCACTTCCGTGCAACACCCCCCCTGCCCCCCTTCGCAGCAACTCGCCCAGCTGCGGAACGAAGCCAACCAGGATGCAAAAGACCAAGCACAGTTCTTCTTTTCCGACAATGCGCAGAACAAGCGGGCCCGCGGTGGCCGCTGGACTGGCCCCCCCCCCAAGCAGTGCTGGTTCTGCATGTCCAGCGAGCAGTACGAGGCCCACTTGGTGGCAAGCATCGCAGAGGCAGCGTATGTCGCCCTGCCCAAGGGCGGTATCAACGGCGACCACGTGCTCATCGTCCCAGTGGAGCACCACCCCGCCCTGGTGAACGCCCCCATCCCTGTGCGGAAGGAAGTGGAGCTGTACAAGGCATCCTTGGCCAAGTACTACGCTGCCAAGGGCCAGTACATGGTGGCGTTTGAACGCGTGGCCATCACACGCAACCCCGCACACACCCACATGCAAGTGATCGGACTGCCTGCCGCCAACGCTGCAGCTGCCCCCCCCATCATTCGAGCTGAGGCGGCCCGTGCAGGGGTCCCTGTGACCCCCCTTCCACACGGCGAAAGCCTGCAGGACTACGTGGTGACAGCGCTGCACGGAAACGTGCCCATGCAGTACTTGTACGTGGAGCTGCATGCACCGCCCCCAGGCAAGGCCGCTGATGGTGTGTCGGAAGTGCCAGAGGTGCACCGTTTCTTGCATGTGGTGCCGGAGGGGGCGTCTCAACCCCTGCAGTTCGGGCGCGACCTCATGTGCGCCCTACTGCAGCTGCCCCACCGCAAGCACTGGCGCGACTGCAAGCTAGCACAGGAGCAGGAGGAGCAGCTCACCAACACTTTCAGGGAAGGCTTTCAAGCCCACGACTTTGCGGCAGACGAGGACAGCAGCGACAGCGAATGAGCGCGGGGGCAGGGATGGGGACACCCCGGCAGGTCAAGAAGTGGGAATTATTGCTCTCTTGGTTGCTTGGATGTGCTGACCCTTCCTTTTCGGCCGTTCCGTACCTCACCGAGAGGTTGGATTGGCCCTTTGCCTGCTGCCCGGTCGACCACATTCGACGCGCTTGCCAGAATAGCACTGCATGTGCTTCGATGAAATGGCATTCGTTCAATGTTGTTGCAAGCTTTTAGAGGGGATGATTTCCACGAAGCAATTACTTTTCGCGATGAAGCACAATTGCAACGGGAGCAAAACCGTGTAGCCGTTGGCAAGGGGGTGACAGAAAAACGCCCGGCTGCAGAACCGGACAGCGCCATCCCGCTCAAACCAATCTACTCTACAACTATTTGCTTTGCTTTTGCTTACGACGGCTCCTCATAGGCCATTGTGTCGTACCCTTTTAGCAACATAATCATCCAAAATGCGTGAAATCGTGCACATCCAGGCCGGGTAAGCGAGGCCTGACAGATTCCTCAATTTCCGCATCTATGCAAGTCCTTTTTCTCCCTTTGCAGCCAGTGCGGCAACCAGATCGGCGCCAAGTTTTGGGAGGTTATCTCTGACGGTAAGTTATGTTGTGTATAGCTTCTCGCTTCGGCAACTTTGGCCTGGAAACGCCATCGATCGAGGCACGGCCGCGCACGATCACGACGTTGAATCCTCACGCTCATATGCACACCCGCAAACTCATTTGCAGAGCACGGAGTGGACCCCACCGGTACCTACCATGGTGACTCCGACCTTCAGTTGGAGCGCATTAACGTGTACTTCAACGAGGCCACTGGTAAGTGCCGTTGACGTTTAATGTGGCGGTTTTTGGTGCAGCTCGAGCGCGCACCCCCAATTGTTTCCTGTCAACAAGCATGACTTGAGCAAGACCTATATATTTCAAGGTTCAAACATTAATATCGGGATTGGTCAAGCTTTTTGTGGCCGGGTCTTCGTGATGCATGCCTCAAGGCAATGGCACTTCTCGTAAGCATTTCCGCACTTTTTGATCTCGCAGGCGGACGCTACGTGCCCCGCGCCGTTCTCCTGGATTTGGAGCCCGGTACCATGGACTCTGTCCGTGCTGGACCTTTTGGTCAGCTCTTCCGCCCCGACAACTTTGTCTTTGGGCAGACTGGTGCTGGTGAGTTACTTTTTCTGTGTCGTTGCGGCAACACGTAAACGCTCGTTTGCTTTTGGTTCTTGCGCCGCACGAGCTGATTGCATCTCGAGTGGCAACATAATTTTTTATTGTGGGTTATGTCACAGCTTTTGTGTCATTTTGTGCCTTGCTGGCCTCGACTTGATTTGCCAGTCATGGATCAGCATGTGGCTTGGTTTCACTGCGCTCTCTACAACACTGCCACCAATCAGCTTGTTTTCGCGAACACCAATCAAATCACATCTTGAACCCATTTTATTCGCAGGCAACAACTGGGCCAAGGGTCACTACACCGAGGGCGCTGAGCTCATCGACTCCGTGCTGGACGTTGTCCGCAAGGAGGCCGAGTCTTGCGACTGTCTGCAGGGCTTCCAGATGACCCACTCTTTGGGTGGAGGCACTGGCTCCGGCATGGGAACTCTCCTGATCGCCAAGCTGCGTGAGGAGTACCCCGACCGCGTGATGATGACCTTCTCCGTGTGCCCTTCCCCTAAGGTGTCCGACACCGTGGTGGAGCCCTACAACGCCACCCTGTCTGTGCATCAGATCGTCGAGAACACCGACGAGTCTTTCGTGCTGGACAACGAGGCCCTGTACGACATCTGCTTCCGCACCCTGAAGCTGACCACCCCCACCTACGGTGACCTGAACCACTTGGTGTGCGTGTGCATGTCTGGCGTGACCTCCTCTCTGCGTTTCCCCGGTCAGCTGAACTGCGACCTGCGCAAGATTGCCGTGAACCTGATCCCCTTCCCCCGTCTGCATTTCTTTATGGTGGGCTTCGCCCCCCTGACCAGCCGTGGCAGCCAGCAGTACCGCGCCCTCACCGTGCCCGAGCTGACCTCCCAGCAGTTCGACGCCAAGAACATGATGTGCGCCGCCGACCCCCGTCACGGCCGCTACCTGACTGCGTCCTGCATGTTCCGTGGCCGCATGTCCACCAAGGAGGTCGATGAGCAGATGCTCAACGTCCAGAACAAGAACTCTTCTTACTTCGTTGAGTGGATCCCTAACAACATCAAGGCATCCGTGTGCGACATCCCCCCCAAGGGCCTGAAGATGTCTTCTTGCTTCGTGGGTAACTCCACTGCCATCCAGGAGATGTTCAAGCGCGTCGGCGAGCAGTTCACTGCCATGTTCCGCCGCAAGGCTTTCTTGCACTGGTACACCGGTGAGGGCATGGACGAGATGGAGTTCACTGAGGCCGAGTCCAACATGAACGACCTAGTGTCTGAGTACCAGCAGTACCAGGATGCCACCGCCGAGGACGATGGCGAGTTCGACGAGGATGAGGATGAGGGCGGCTATGAGGCTTAAGTGTACAGCTCGTGTGGTGAAGGCTGAAGCAATGCCGGGGGCAGCAGGCTGTGTGTAACACGCACTTGCTGCCACCCCAAAGCTCGGCCTAAAAATACAATTGCGTCTATTTCAAACTATTTCCGTAGCTCATCTCTGATACTGTGTGCACATGCAGTGCCGTCTAACCGTGGTGCTACTTGTCTTGGAGAGGCAGAAACTGTCGGTTTGTTGGGAACTGCACAGAAGTGGCCCCTGTTCCCCGGCGGCCCTGACACAGCATGCTCAATATGCCTAGCCAGCGTTTGGATAGGCCTGCTGGCCGGCCATAAAATGAGGGGGTTCTATTGCACAGGGGGCCGCAAGGGGCTGAAATTCGACGAATGCAGGGGTTTTCTGTCACATGCGGAGGCCCCCTGGAAATGCCTGACTTGTTTGTCGCATGGGAAAACAATGTTTGCTGGGCCTGCTCAATCTGGCAATGAATCCCAATCCTAGCATACGATGGGCAACATAAGTATGGCGTATCTTGCAGCACTTCTCCCTGGATTGTGCTTGCAGTGAATAATTGAGGCCATAGCTCGGTGCAGGAAAAGTCTTTCCTCCACAGGTTCGGGGTCGCCGGTGTCTGGCTACGATCAGTATGGCCGACCACGCCAATCAATTAAGGGCTGCATTGAAGCTGTGTGCATCAGTCGACGAGTGTTTGCAGTCTTGTCCAAAGCTTCCGTCAAGGAATGTCATGGAGGCCCAAGCAATACCCCGAAACTCCAAGGTAACGCAGGCTGTGCCTGGCTTCCATGCCGCTCTCATGGCAGCACGTGCACGAGCCTTCAACGAAGAGCATGCCAAGGCACAGCGGCTTGCACTGCGTACGACTGCGCTGCTGGTGCGAGCTCAGCCAACGACTGAGAGAGCAGCTGCGTCGGCTCGAGCGCTGCCAGCTGCTGAGCAGTGTCGAGTGGCGCCCTTGCAGCCTTTAAATCACAGCGCCATGCTATGTGCAATAGAAGATGCCGTGCGAGCTGCCAGCATCAAGGCATCCCTGGTGTACGGGCGAGCAGAGGGCAGCTACCACCCAACCACCGAGCGCAGCACAGCCGCCTCTGCCAACGAGCTGCAGGCGGCCGCAGCCAGCCACTTGGCCGGCCTAGCTGCCTTTTCTTCGCCCCACAAAGCAGTTGCACGATCGCCCCTGGCTGTGCACAGCGGGGGGGGCTCCCCAGTCACAGGCCCCCCCTCTGCTGCGGCCGCCTCGTCCGCCAAGCGCAAGAAGAAGAAAAAGCGGTGAGGAGCTGCTGCAATCATGAATGCATTCGGCTTTGTACGTGCTTGTGCGTACTACACTGCTTCAGCATCGGCAAAAATAGCCAAGTGCCCTGCGTCGCGCCAAGAGGCACCATGGCTCAATTGGCTCGAGGCAAGCTCCAGCAGGCGAGACGCCAGGTCCACCTCAACCATGGGCTCAAATACCACACGGCCCAGCGACGCGTGCATGTGTCCCTCCTCCTCTGCCGTCTGCGAAGTGGCGGCACTGTGGCGTGCAGCCTTGGCGGAGCGCTCCGCAGTGCTGCGCAGGAGGGGACGTAGAAGGTACGATGACAGGTCGCTCACGCCTGGCAGTGTGTGCAATGGGCCCAGCTCGCTGTCCTTGGTGGCATCCAGCTTCTGCATGCGCACCAGTGGCACCTCAATTGCGGCATCGGCGGCAGCGGCGGCGGCAGCAGCAGCAGGCAACACGCGCGCAGCTACGGCCGTGGAAGCGTAAGGAAGGGCAGACGGTAGCGAAGCGGTGTCATCTGCATCCAGCATCAAATGTGCCTCCCACACTGAGCCGTCCACACATGTGAGCATGGCGTGACTCAACACGCCATGCGCCCCAGCCAGTGGCGTGATGGCCCGCACCTGCGGCATGCCTTGGGGCAAGAGCAGCAGTGCCTCAGGCTCCACAGAGCCAGCACCCCACAGCACCAAGTGCTGTGTGCTGCGGGCAGATACGGGGCTCTCCACAGCTGGCTTGCCACGGCGGGTGCTGTCGCTGGCATTTGCGCCCTTCTTGCCCTTCTTACCCCCCTTGCCCCCCTTAACAGCAGCAGGCACCGCTGCTGCATCAGCCGCCTGCGTCGCGCTGGCGAGCTGCAGAGTGGACACGAGCGCCTCCTCAGACGCACCGCTTGCTTTGGCTACAGCGCGCAGTTCAGCGGCGGGTGTAGCCACCACAACCAGGGCAGCGGGGCGAGTGGATGTGGAGCCCAGGCCTGTGGCTTTGGGGGGCAGCAGCACGGGGGCTGCAGCAACCGCATGTGCCGCGTAAGTCCATACAGGTGTGCAGGATAGCACGTTCCACAGGGTCACGTGGCTCTCAGACCCCGCCAGCAGCAGTGGGGAGGATCCAAGCCAGGACAAGCACTTGATCTGGTGCCGCTCGGCGGCCTCTCGCCCGGCACTGATGCCGGGCAGAACACCCTTGATGGTGTTCTTCACTGGGCACCACAGTGCCACAGTGGCCCCACAGCCCACTGCCAGCAGGGAGCCGTCTCCTGAGAAGGCCAAGGCCCCCAGCGGGTGGTCGCGGTAGAACCCCACACTGCGGCAGCGCCAGACAAACTGAGGGCCAGTGGCGTCCCCACGGGGCCGCTTCTGCTGTCCCACACTCTTGCCAGCGTCACCGAGGTGTGCCCCGCGGAAGCCTGTGGTTCTGACGCGGTCCCAGATGCGGAAAGTGCGACGGGGGGCGGCAGTCACCACAAGGGGTGCGTCGTGTCCCGGGCGCCACGCCACATGGGCGAGGCCGGTGTCTGTGATGGGCATGCTCACAAACGTCTCTAGGGCGTACCGGGACGAGGTTCCGTCAGCTGCCCCAGCATAGCTGAAGAAGCGCAGTGTGTGGGGGCCAATCTTGACCCCAGCTCGCGAGGGGCACTCAGCCGTCATCAGCCCGGAGCCGTCAGACGCGACGGCTGCATGGGTGATGATGGTGCTGGCGGGCTGCGAGTGTTCCGACGCAGACACGCTGTTCCGAGATGTGATGCGGAAGGATGCCACGAAGTTTGCCAGGGTGTCACTGCCGCCTCGGGGAGCATACAGCTGCATGTGACCGGTCCCTGCGGCAGAGGGGGCCAGGAAGCCCCCACTGGGGGGGTGGGCAACCAGCAACGCCGGCTGCACCTTGACAGGCTGGGAGTCAGTGAAGCCCCCCAGGGCTGCAGCTGCCCCCGACAGGGTGCTTGCGAGTGCTGTGTTGCCCCGCAGCCCTGAGGCCGACCCCAGTGGCTGCAGTGCCTTGCCCGTGGCAATGGCTCGAACCGTGCCCGTGACGGTGTGTGTGGAAGCCTCCAGCACAGCCACGGTGTTGTCCCCCAGGGTGACAATATAGTACAGTTGCTGGGCCGCGGCAGCCGCGTCGTCGTGCCCATCTGCGCCAGGGGCAGTGGTGGCAGTGGCGACCTGCCGCACAGCCGATCCCAGCCGGGGGACAAACGAGCGGGAGCCGGTGGCAACCTGTTGCACAACAAGGACGCCCTCGGCACCACCAGAGAGGATGTAGCCACCGTCAGCAGTGCATCGCAGGCAGTGCACTGCTGACGAGTGCCAGTGGGTGGAGGTGGGCAGGACTGCATCTAGGGGGGCCAACTGCCGGGGGCTGCCCGGTGACACAGGCAGCAAGACGCCAGGCCACGTGAACACCTGTCCCTCCACATCTGAAGCAACGACACTGCCGGAGACGTCATTGAGTGCCACAGCCGTGATGGGCTTGGTGTGTGTGATGGCATGCAGGGCGCGGGTGTGGTGGGAGACGATGAGCACCTGCTTGCGAAACGCGAAGGCGCTCACGGTGCTGGTGCTGTCATGCGTTGACGAAGGGCACACACCCAAACCACTGTGAAGTTCTGTTGGCTGCGCATCACTGTCCACCAGGGACAGCAGCTGAAGCTTGAAGGAGGGCAGAGGTGGAGTGGGCACAGCGACGATGGTGTCGAGCTCGCGGCCGCAGCTGTCAGCTGCAGCAGCAGTTCCACTAGTGCATGCAAGAACCACTGCATCGGGTCCGCAAGGCTGCATGTGTGTGACGGGGGTTCCAACAGGAATTTGGCGAACGCTTGTGCCAGAAATCAAGTCCCATTCGAAAACTGCGCCAGAGCTCGTGAGATTTCTGGAGGCAGCACAAAGCACTGCGGGGGACTCACTGCTGCCATCCATGCTGCAAGAGAGAACCACCTTCGGGTCCCTTGTCTCTAAAATTCCTGTCACTTGAGCACCATGTCCAACAAGCGACCCAAGCGGCTTTGCAGAAGGAAGCGAGTACACCTGAATATCGCTTCCAGCAGCGACCAGCATGAGCCTGCAGACGCACCGTATGAACATGTCACCTGCGATACAGCAAGGCAGCAACTAACCTGCCATCTGCAGCAACCAGAACAGGCCGTGAACCTAGTGCGTGCCCTCCACAGCGTGAGACACGGGCAATCTCCATGTTCCTGTTTCAAATTCCGCTGGGACAATAGACACCTAAGCCGATCGGAAAACTTGAGAGCTTCGTCTGATATCTACACACTAGCAGCTCGATTATGACTGCGTGCAAGAATTCGCTGCCTCAGGAAGTCTATGGCAGGAGAGCAAACCAGTGCAGGGGGGTGAAATATTTCTTGCGGGTCCAAGTCAGGCTCACTGATAAGTTGTGACGCCAAACTCAGCGTTCACAAATACTGTACATGCCGCTTTTCGTATATTCTACATTGCAAATGGACATGCAGAACTCTGCAGTCATGGATGCGTCTTCAGGGACCGGCAGTGCAGCTGCGTCTGCATCAAACCTGTCATCGCAGGCAGGCTGCAACCATTGCGGAGACCTGCACGAAGGTCCATACTCTGGCTGCCAACGACTCTCAACTCGTGTTGGCGTTTGGAATCCTTGCTGCAAATGCTTCTACTCAGCTTTGCCTGACCGCTTGCTAGTAAGCACCTTTCCAGCTTGCAAAGTTGTGTCCTTGCTCACCCAAGTTTGCTCAGGTCAATGAAATATTTGCATATCTTGGCGTGGTAGATATTGCACAATTGAGTGCTGTTTGTACTCGTTGGTTCTATCTGCTCCAAGACAAGTCCTTGTGGGAGTCTGTAAGTCAGATTGGCGAGAAACGCGGGTGTGACGCAACTGCTTTTGCGTGCAGATTGATTTGTCGAAACTACACAGCAAGGACCCCCTATCCCCTCTTTCGGTCATTTCGCTTCATTCTGCTGCCTTGCGGCAGCTTCGCTTTGCTGTGCCGCATTTGGATGATGCAGGTACGTTGCCCCGATTCTCGCGGAAGCTTTCTCTCTCCTTTGCTGCCCTCAACTTCTCGTGATGCACTTCCACTGTTTACAGAATTCCCGGAGTCAAATCTAGTTGACACAAACATGCCAAAACTGCAGTCATTGGACCTCGGGGGCTCATCAGCCGTGGATGGTGCCACTGTACAAGCACTTGTCAGCGCAACCTCGGTCTTGCGCCGTCTGAACTTGGGCGGTGTTGTGCAATTATCAGATGCAGACATGCTTAGCATCTTGCCATCAACGAAAAATCTGCGATTTCTCTCCATGCATGATGTTAGATTAATCTCAGATGCAACCCTGGGGCTAGTATCCCAGCACGCTCCAGGGCTGCTATCACTCGACGTGACAGGCTGTCCAAGGCTCACTTCACAAGCAGTTGTGCAGCTGCTCGCTGCATCAACTGGACAATTACGGCACATGCTGCTCCGCGGTACTCACGCGTGCACAGGTGCCACGATTCATGCCCTATCGCGATTTGCGCCCCAGTTGGTTGAGCTGGATGCGTCCAGCGACGACGTGCTCTTGGGCTCAACTGCGATCAACGACTCTGACGTCCAAAAACTGGTGCAGACCTGTGGTGGTCTCAGAATACTCAAGTTGCAAGGCCAGGTTGCTTTGAGTGACAGCAAGCTTGCTCGCTCAATGATGATGTTGCCCAGCCTTACGGAGCTGGACCTCAGCGCCTGCGATGGAGTTGGAGACGAGACAATCGAGACAGTAGCAAGATTCTGTCCGGGGTTGCGTGTGCTTCGCATAGGCGAGACCAGCGTAAGCAACAGAGGTCTCGCGGCCCTCGCTTGCTGCCGTCGTTTGCGCATTTTGGATGTTGCCAGATGCTCTGAGCTGACTCTCTCGTGTGTGCTTCAAACCCTGCGAAAGCTTCCTGCCCTTCATCATGTGTTAGTGGGTGGTGTCAGTACTGAAGGCGCACAATGGGGCCAAGACTCCCTATCAGTAGCGCTTGCTCGAGAGGTGCACGTGGGACACCCAAGTGTTTCCTATTCGGGTCGAGCCGCTGAGTCAGCGCCCCTTGCAAACAAGAGCGCGTGTTTTGTGGAGTTTGTGTAATAATAACATCTTTTGCGTGGGGCCGCTTGCTTTCGTCGTTGCAAGGTCTTTGACCCGGGGCCCCTGGAACTTGCTCCCTGCACCACAAGCAAATCCTGAGAGCACTGCGCGGCTGAAAACTCCACCACACTTGCGTGCTGCACGGCCTGCAAGATAACATGAACAGAAGGACAGCTGCAGCAGTTCACCGGTTCCCTAGTCAGCACTGGTTGCCCCCCTTGATGCCCCGCCCAGCCTTGCCTGTGAAGTACCAACAACATGCAGACCTAAGGCAGATTGGCAAGGCGCATGGCAGATTGGCAAGGCGCGTGGCAGATTGACTAACATTGCAATGCATCGAGAAGCTGTGGTTCTGGTCTTGCGTGTTCCAGCCAAGTCAAGTCCAAATATTTATGCATATGGTGCCTTGTGGCACAGAAGGGTCTCTGGGGTGGGACAGCCAGCAGAGCAAGGTACGACATCGCAACGCCGATCAAAACTCAATGCAGTCTACCGCAAGAATATTGTTTTTGCAGATACATGCACTGCTGATCTCCGCGGCACGGTATTTCGCGGCTTCGTTTGCTCGCGTTTACCTTCGCGCTCACGAAGTGCACGAACAAGCTTCAGCAAAGTTCCAGGAGCACCAGTGAGCAAAAAGGCATCAGTATGAAGTGCCTCCTTACAGTCATTGGAGTCTTGACGTTGACCTTCTCTGTGCGAGCTGCCTGCCCAAACGCTTGCTCTGGCCATGGTGAGAGCAACGAAACGCCAGCTCCTATGCAAAGTCACTCCAGAAGCTTGCTGTGCAGGTCTTTGCAACAAGGCTGACCGCTGCGAGTGCTATGCACGAATTGGAACAAAATCTGGAGAACGTGAGGCATACACTGGATTCGATTGCAGCGAAAAAGTACGGGTAACAATTGAGTGAAACGCGTTGATCCATCATCACAAAGTCCTTGACCACAGGTTTGCCCATACGGTATTAGCTCCACGTATATTGCCACTAAAGAGCAAAGCAGTGACGCATTTGCTTTGCCAACTAGTGTGAATTTTAAGCCAGCCGCAGCAAGCTCACAGCAGCATCTCAAGGTTGCTGTAGTCAACAAAGTTGTCAGCCAGCGTGACACTGGAGTGGATCTTCACGTGCTTTCTGTCGTGGACAGTGGGGCAGCTATCACGAGCGTTGTGTTCCGCTACAAACTGCATGATATGGCAACCTTTTTTCCACCTGTCACAGCCAGTGCAAGCACATACACTTCGCTTGGATCCGCTCTTGAGCTGAAGACGAAGAAAGGTCAACAAACTGGCATTTTTGTTTATTTTGACTTGCCAAATGCTGGTACCACTCATATTAATGCCCATGATGCGTTTTCGTTCAATGTTACTCATCATAACAAGGATCACTTTTCTGGGGAAAGCAACTCAGCCCATCAAATGCAAGAGTGCTCTGGACAGGGAAAGTGCAATCGGGTATCTGGACAATGCAGTTGTGAACAAGGTTTCAATGGGGATGCATGCCAGCGAACGGATTGCCCTTCCCGCTGCAGTGGTCATGGAGTTTGCACACCACTCTCTCAGATTGTTCTGGAGGCGCTGTTGACATATAAAGCATATGATGCTGACAGCTCCATGGCCTGCGTGTGCGATGACGGCTGGATGGGCCCACAATGTCGTACAAAACAATGCCCCAGTCAACCAGATCCCATGGGTGGCAGTGGCAGCACTGGTGTAGCTCGCGATGGCACTGAAGGCCCAGCAATGCCTTGTTCTGGGCGCGGAGAATGCTTCAACGGCTTCTGCATTTGCCATCACGGGTTTTTGGGAGAAGCATGCGAAGAGTTCACGACTTTAATTTAGTTCCCTATGTGTCGCAGTGCTAATTCCGGTCGGCTTGAGCTGGCGCGGCTGTCCTCTCGGGGGGACCGGCGTGACAAAGTAGTTATTTGCAGCTACCGGTATCCTGAAATAGCCCCTTCATTGTGTCAACTGTCGGCACACCACTGAGCCGACAATATAGCCCATGAACCACTCCAAGAACGCTTGGTATTGGGTTGTTATTGGTCAACTGTCCGGGGCTGTCTTGCTGCCACATCGAACAGCCAGTTGCAGTGTCCCGTTGGCTGTGGGGGTGGCCCGCTGAAGCCTGCTTTGCATGGCTGCGTTTAAAGAAGAATTTCAAACACTCACTAATATTCCAGGCACACACAAGGAGTATATCTGTGGCAAAGGTTTCGTGTACAACACGGACCGCTTTCAGTCAGCGCACCTGAAAATATTTCTTTTGCTCGACTGAGTGTCGGGTGCTGTCAATGAGTATCACTGAGAGTGCACGAGCATGCGCAATAGAGTTGACACAACATGCTCTTAAACTATTGGCCAACAGGCCGCATTCGGTGTTTGAGATGCGCACAAAGCTAGTCAAAGTTTGCTGGAAACGAAAGCAGCTTGGCAAGCGGGCAGGTGAGGTCTGCTAGAAACTTTTGCAGACTTGAAATCTGCACACACGAAAACTGCAGTTGCTGCAAAATATAAAGAAATCGACTGCGGGGAGGTGACAGGCAGTGCAATAGCTGTGCTGGTGGAAGCTGGCTCAAGTGGAGGGCTGGGTGGATGCTTGCTTGACGACCAGGCATACTGCGAGTGGCACGTTCAGCAGCGAGCCAGTGAGTTGTAATCCCCATGCTGCATGTGGGCATGTGACTTGATTTTTATGCAGCTCACAAGCGCCGTTCTGCGCTGCAAATTCGAGCCGAGCTTGCTGCCAAGGGCATTGACCGAGCTATCGCTGAGGACGTAATGCAGGCATACAACGAGACCACGGCAGCCACCAAAACTTTGAAGGTTTTGCTCCAGAGGAAGCAGTTGAATTACGATAGCAAGCCTATTTTGAGCATCGGCGAGCAGTTCGATCTGCGGAAGGTAATGTTCTCAAAAGGATTCAGTGCTGAGTCAGTGCAAGCAGCACTGGACCTGGCACAGCAAGAGGCAGAGCCAGAGCTATTCGGGTCTACTGAGCGGTAGAAGATGCAGCTTGGAGTTGAATGGGGCCGTGTAGCTTTTGTGTCCGTGTTTGCAGTCAGTCATCGCGTTGCCGACGGGCCCTGGGCACTGGGCGAAGATGCAGGGCTCTGGAGTTGGACATCGGCTACAAACAGAATCGCTTCAGCCAGTAGCGAATCTACCTTGTTCATTCTCAGCTACTCTCTGTCTGTTAGCTTCCACTGTCCGTGCCAGACAGGCTGCTAGAATCGAAAGCTTGAGCAGTGTGTTGTCAGGTGGCCCCCCCACAATGTTTTGGCCCACGAATGGCGGCAGCTTTCCACTTCCCAAGCAGATCTGATCACAGTCTTCATACCAGTTTGAATATCCTGCATATCCCCCTCTGAGCGGGGTCAAGGGATTGCGTGCCTCGAGCTCGGTCGATTTGATATCGCTACAAAATACTTTACATACACAAATGATATTTTTACTGTGTTTCCATTTGGCAATTTCCTGTTCTGATTTTGTACATCGCCGTTTCAAGCTGCTGGTTCGCAGCAATTTCTTCGACGTTAGTGGAGCAAGCCCGCGGCCATTTGCGCAATTACTTGAATTGAGTACATTCAAGATCCATGAAGTGGATATTTAATCCATTTGGGGAGCCATTGCCACCGGCACTGGATGCTGAGTGGAACTTCGTGAGCAAGCTTTGACTCAGCTACCAACGCAGCTGGTCTACAGAAAAACCATTTGCAGTTTTATTGTGTCGTTGCTCTATTGATGGCAATCACAGGCTCATATACAGCAATTCAGTTTATTGAATCTATCGTATGTGTTGAAGCTACAGCCAATTTAGATGGCATTGAGTCACAATGCTCCAACTTCCGCACAGGTCGCCAACCAGGAGCAAAAGAGTTCCAATCAAACTAGTGGCATGACCGTTTTTGCATTATTCGCTGCAGCCTTTAGCATGGGCGTGAACAGTGTGTGGATCATGCATTTTATCAACACCAGTGCAGTCAAGCATGGAGTGAAGGTCCAGTACAATCTTGGTGAGACGATTTTGAGCTTGATTTTCATTCTCGGGCTTGCCTTCGTGGGAATCAGCCTCGCTGCATGCCACAAGAATGGCTTGCTGGGAAATCCGAAGACCTCAGACTACTATATTACCCGACTTCAAGCGCCGAAAGAAAATGCTGCCATGGAAATGCAGGTGCAGTACATTGTCGCCCAAATAAAAACAGGAGTCACGTGGCAGCTCGTGCTTGGTGGAGCGCTTATTGGCGTGGGTGTGGGCGCAATGCACTACACAGGTGTCAACGCTGTGCGTGCGAACCTCAAGCTCGTCATGGACCCGGTCTGGGTCCTCAGTTCTATTCCGTATGCTGCTGTTGGCGGCATGGCTATTATCTGGTTAATGTTTCATATGCACGGCTTGAAGAAACGCATTGTTGCAAGCATGATACTTGGTGTTGCTGTTTCCTCGGTGCATTTTTATGGCTACTTCGGAGGGACGTACACTAGCCTTCCAGCCGGTGAGTACCACCCGGACAATTTCGCTGGCGAAGTCCTGGTTGAGGCGGAACCTGCTGTTGTAGCGGCCACCTTGATGTCGTCTGTATTCAGGTTCTTATTCCTGGGCATCATCTCGGCTGGTGCAGAGTAGTCATCTCAAATTGATTTACACAACCACCTTCGAAGGTACCACCTGGGCAACTGGGCACCTGTATTTACCCTGACATAGTCATGTTGTACAGCCTCCAGCCAACCACATCGTTTGAGTACGAGTATGTGTTGCGGTCGAAGCCTGGGTCGTTGACGTACAGTGTGTCGATGGCTGAGTACAAGTCTGCCCCGCGCACATTTGCCTGCAGCTCTTCGCTGGCCTCCCAGCCGGTGATGAGCACAAAGTGGCGCCCCTTCATAACGTTGGCAATGACTGGACGGCCTTGCTTCAAGTACTCAACGATGTGAGTCACCGGGATGTTGTTGGTGGGGTGCATTGCGTCAGCAGGCCAAGAGATGTGCCGTGGGTCCACCTTGGGCACCACGGACTCAATTAGATCGTTTCCGCTGGTGTACCCGCCATTCGCCTTGAGCCAGCTGTTCAAGGACCCAGGGTTGGCGCTTTTGCCCGCAATGGCAATGTGATTTCCCCCAATGGCCATCGAAGTGGAGGACATGAGGCAGCCAACCGCACACACCGTGGTGCTCACAATCACGTCCTTGCCCCAGCGGGGGTCGCATTGCTTGTACAGGGGGTACTCAAATGGGACCACTGCAGAGGTGGGCACACTGTTTGCTGCCTGTCCCTCTTCGTATTGAATTGGGGGAGACACGCTGTACGCGATGACGTCGCTCACTTGGTCGAATGGGTAGGTGGTGCTGTTGTAGAAAGGGTCGTTCACGTTCAAGGCAGAGAGGGTGTCGTTCCATCCAGTAATGAGCACAAAGTGGCCACTGTCATGGACGTGGGCGATGTAGATGGTGTCGCCTGCCTTCAGGTGTGCTCGCAAAGCTGGCTCAGTTGGTTTAGGAGATTCTGCTTGCAACGTAATGCGAGCAGTGAGTTGATCAGGTGCGTCAAGGCGCAGATTGTTACAGTCACCTGCCATACACAGGTAGCCTTTGTTTCTTTTCAGCCACGAATTGAAGCTTCCAGGATTCACGCTGTCATCTGCACGTTGCATGCTGTGAAGTGCACTGCACCTCGCTCCTACCAGCGCAATCTAACAATAAGCCATAGAGCAGCACATAAGCAGCCCAGGCAGCAAAGTCATCGTGTTACTCAATACAAAACTTACGGCCAATCTTGACTCCGAGTCCAGCAAGGGCCATGCTTACACTGCTCATTGCACAGCCTTCTAGGCAAATATCACTTCGCTCCCCATTGCCATTGACGCCCATTTCGTTTTTCCCCCAGCGAGGATCACACTGCTTGTATAGTGGCGGGCTCCATGCGCTGATGCAAGTGGCAGCAGCTACCGCTAAAAGCAATGAGAATGAGCGCATTGTCCAGAAGCTGAGCGACAAAGTTGACGACCGTGTGCTGGAGTATGCTCACGAAGGGTGAAATTGATCCTGGTGCATGCTGCTACTCATAGAAATAGCGCAGAATTTTGTAATTGAACGGGGGGATTTTCGTGAAAGGGCCTGTGTTGAGCAGGCATTCGCGGGCCACCCCCTGCAGAAGATTTCTGGCAGCCCCTGGCTGCCTGAACTGCACTGGTCTGATACCTGCAGCATAGGCAGGTTGATTCATGTTCACTATATATTTTTGCATGCATCCCTGGCATGAAATATGCATGCAATTGCAGGGAATTGACCTGATTTTGGACAAGCTTGTTGGCGTTTCGCGCGGTCTATTTTTGAATATGGCTTCTCGCAGTCGCCGCTCATCTGGACGCTTGCGAGATGCACCAGCCCCAACATACACGGATGAGTGAGTTCACCACTTTGCCTCTCACTTTCCTTCTTTTTATGTGAAACTGTCGTTTCAGGGCTGAAAATGATTCAGCAAGCAGTGACAGCGATGGCGAACCAGCCGTGGAGATGAAGTCTCCAGAACCTCGTCGCCAGCCGGCAGCAAGGCCAGTAAAACGAGCTGTACGTATCTCATGATCTTTGGAAAACGTTTACGGCCCACTTATGTGTGCGTCTACAGACTGGGTCGGGAGCTCGCAAGGTGGCTGCAGGTTCAAATTTGCTCAGTAAGTGCTTCTACACACCATCTAGTGCCCTCAGAATCGTACAAGGACTCTGTATTTCACAGATGCCGTGTCAAATTCATCATCAGCATTGGGTGCAACTGCTGCGGCATGGCTAGACCGCTTGCAGGTAAATTTCATGCTGGCTAGCGTACCTGATTTGAGGCAAATGCACACAAAATTTCGTCATCGCAGGGAAACTACGAGTCAGCCATGAAAGAGCTGCTGGTTTTTGTCTTACAGGTATGTATTGTTTTTGCTTTCTTGCTTTGCAATACTCATCGTTTGCTGGCCATTGCAGATGGCAGGTGCTGGCCCTGATGTTGTCAGCGACAGCAGCTTCTCAGCTGAAGACTTTGCCGTGGCCCAGCGCATGGAGGACATCATGTGCAATATCGAGGACAACATTGCAGCTGGTTACCCGCTGCAACACCGTGCCCGCAGTCGGCACCAGGTGTCCGACAGCTACCACGAGCTGCTCGCACGAATCATCACTGCCAGCGGGGGGGACATCTTGTACAAATCAGAGTTCCCCATCGACATCATCGCCTGGTGCATCGAGCTGTCGTCATTCCCTCTGGCGTCTGCGCGCCATGTGGGCGCATCTACCTGCATGTCCCTGGGCGTGGCTGTGGTGAAAAAGGTTCGCGCAGAGCAGCAGGTGCTGGCGAATCTCAAGGGGCAAGCCGGCCGCCGCTCAAGAGGCGCCGGCATCGCAGCCGGCTCCCAAGACCGCATCACAGAGCAGGAGCGCCGAATCGCATACCTGCGGGACGAGATCCTGCAGCCTGCCATGGAGGGCGTGTTTACCCACCGCTATCGCGACGCTCTCCCGGACATTCGCCAGGACATGGTGACCTTTCTTGGGCAGTGGATCGTGCAATGGCCCGAGCAGTATCTGAACAACAGCTGCTTGAAGCACTTCGGGTGGATGCTGGGGGACGAATCTGTGGCAGTGCGCACTGCTTGCTGTGAGGCGCTGGTGGAGATATTCTCCCTAGACCCCGCATTGCGGGAAAAAGCCGATGATTTCTTCGCCCGCTTCAAGCCCGTGTTCCTGCAGCTGCCACGCAGCACTAGTGCTGACGTGGCAGCTGCCTCCCTGCGCATGCTGCAGGCTGCCCAGCGCATGGGGGGGGCGGCCGGCTGGGTCACCGAGGATGACGTGGCGGCTGTGTGTGAAGTGATGATGTACCGGGAGGAGGAGGAGGTGCGCCATGCTGCGGGACAGTTGTTCGTGCAGACCATGGAGGCGTTTCGCTCTGCCCCAGAGGCGCCGGCTGGGGCAGCGGCGCTGCGGCCAACTAGCGCCGAGCTGGCCTCATCCAGCATGGTGTCCAAGCATGAGGCGCAGCACGACCAGCTGCTGACGCTGGTGGAGTTTGTGACCACGTATATGGGAGGGGGCACCACCATGCTGGGCTATCGCCTGTCCACTGAGCAGACTGCACAGGTGTTGCAGGGGGGCGACGCGCTGTATGAGATGCTGTGTGTGGTGCGCTGTCTGTATCCCCTGGAGGAGGCTGCTGTGCTGCGGAACTGGGAGGCCATGCTGAGCCTGGTGATGCTTGAGAGCAAAGACACCGGCTCCGAGACAGACATCGTCATGAACCCCGTGGAGCAGTGCGCACTGCTGGCGCTCATTGCTGCTGCGGCGCAGTGCGCTGCGGAGGAGGACACAGGCAAGGCAGCTCGGGTGGACAAGTCCATTGAGCGGGCGCGACACGCCATGACGGAGCTCATGTGCCGTGCGCTGCCTGACTTGCTTGACAAGTACCGGGGGAACGCCACCACACTGCACTACGTGGTGCAAGCTGCCCTGCACATGGACATGCCGGGCATCCCTGCCAACCAGCCGGTACTGTTCAAGGCCATCATCCAGCGCCTGACAGACATCTGGGGACGGAGCAGCGAAGAGCACGTCGTGGCGCCGCTGGCCATGCTGTTCTCGCGGCTGTGCGCGGACGACTGCTCCCACTCCTCAGCTGCCATCGCCACCCTGGCCACAGCGGTAGTACAGGACACAGTGGAGATTCGAGCACTGGCCACGGGGGGCACGGTGGAAGACGGGAGCCCCAGTCGACGCGGCCGCAAGCGCGACCGCGCTGGAGCAGACGACACTGTGGCTGTGCGCACCATGCAGCTATCCTCCCTGCTGCGCCGGACCTCACTGCTGTACCTGCAGTCCAACCTGGGGGCAACCCACCCCGCCTTGCTGGCATGTGCCGCAGATGACGCTGGGGAGGTGGTGTATGGCACCGGGGACAGCGCCATTCGAGCCACCATGGGACATGCGCTGGCGGCCGTGGTGACGGCAGTTCGGCAGCTGTTTTCAACAGGCACCGCCCTGGAGCAGATTGAGGCAGTCGCGGAGGCACAGGCCACAGACGGCGAAGCGCCCGACCTCATGGCAGCCACCCGCGTAGTCATGGGCGTGGTGCAAAGCGGCTTCACACTGCTGCAGGCAGCCTTCGCGTGGGACTTTAGCCGCTTTCACCGCACGGCTGCAGGGGAGGGCATGGAGCTGAGCGAGAGCAGCAGCAGTCTGCTGACACAGCTGACAGACTGGCGAGAGCTGCTCGTGGATGTGGCTGTCGCTGGCTTGACCAGCGCGCCGCCACTGGAGGGCGTGGCGCCGCGCCTGCAGCCAGCCAGCGAGCTGCACTCATTGACCACCCGATTGACCAGTTTGAAAATGCTGGCAGATTTGGCCCTTTACTGTCGAGCCAACATGTGGAGCACTGTGGCTCACGACATCGCCTGGCGCCCCGACGATGCAATGGCGGAGGAGATTCTCACCGTTGCAACCGGTGTGTTCAGTGTTCCGACTGAACAGCTGGCGGTTGCAATGGGACTGCTCCGTTCCGGGTGGTTCTCCATGCGGGGCTTGTCCCGCGCCGAGCCTGTTCCGCTTGCTGTTCCTGCTGCGTGGGGCGGCTTGGATGATGGGGAGGAGGCCGACCCTGCCACCGCCCCTCTCATCACCCCTGAGCAGCACATGGCACTGGGTGGAGATGCGGCTGATGTGGAGAGCAAACTGCTGCAAGATGAAGTACTGGATGTGGCCGACATCGTGAACTCCCTCAGTGTGTTCCTGCCACTGGCGTTCATCTGCGTGTACGGCTGCAACGAGGAGGCACAACGGCTGAAGCGGGACGGCAGCACTGTGCCTCGTAGCATAGAGTTCCCAGACCAGAAGCCCCCCGCTGAGCTCACTGGTGCCATTTTGGCGTACGACGAGCACAAGAAGGCAGGAGCGGGTGTTCCTGCCAAAATCGTGGCTCGCATGCTCAAGGCTCGAGCTGACGGCACCGACCTAGTGCAAGGCATTGTCGCTGCTGTAGCAATGCGAGAAACCGATGCGTTCCAGGTTGAAGAAGGCAGCCGAGCAGCCCTGGAGGCGCCGCAGCTGGCCGAGGCTGCAGGCCGCGCCGCTCACAGGTCAGCCCTGGCGGAACAAGCTGAAGCGGAGGAGCGTCTCATTGCCGTGCGCTCCCTGGTGCCAGCCACGGCTCGTCGCCTGAGCAACCTGCTGGGCGTGGGCAAAGTGAAGGGTAAAATGGCAAAGGCGCTGAGCCGTACGCTGCAGAGTGCAGTGACGGCGTCGCTGGCGGCGCGGGTGGATCCAGACGGCGCAGCCTTGGCTCCCCACCAAACAGATTTCCTGCTGCTGCAGGGCATCCGTGAGATCGTCTCTCGCGCCCTGGCACCTGCAGACTGCCGCACGCTCAAGGCGTACATGCAGAAGGCACTGTCACACTGGCCGGAGGATGACCGCCAGATCGTGTTTGAGCTGCATGCTGGCTTGCTGGATGGATCCATTGCACCCGACAGCGACTCACTGACCTCCTCCCAGGCACATCTGATGCCTGTGGCGCAGCTGCTGCAGGCCTGCGGGGGCAAACGCGCGACGGGAGGCGCCCGCCGGGGCAGGCTGTCCACGGCCAGCCCAGCCACCGTGGTCGCCTCAAACACAGTGCCTGACAGCCAAGCCACCCTTACCCAGCAGTCCCAGCCCCAGCTGGACGAAGACAGCGACGACGCAGAGCTGCTGGGCGCGGTGACTGCTCCCCGTGCAGCTGCCGCAGCTGGCGCAGCTGGTGTAGGCGGGGTATCTCAGACCCAAGACTACGCTTCACAGGACGAGGAAGAGGCAGAGCTGCTGGCAAATGTGCGCCCTGGGCCCCAGCGGCGCTCATCGGGGGCAGGGGCGGCCCCCGGCGCCAGCCGACGCACCAAGCTGCCCACGGTGGAGGAAGCCTCCAACGAGACAAGCGCAGAGGCGTCCCACAGTACGGAGTCTGCAGCAGCAAAGCCCCGTCGCAGCCGCCGCGGCTCATGAGCGGGCGTGTGTGTTTGTGTACCGTGCAGGCAGTGCATGCTCCTGAAGAAAATGAATGTGAATTGCGAGACCCCCTGCATGCCCTGCGGCCACCCACCCCTCCTCCCCCCTCCTCTACTTCAACTCCACAGCCTTCTCGTATGCCTGCATCTCTCGGCCCTTGAAGGCTGCAGTGACCCCCTGCAGCTTGGCCTTGCCCCCAGCCATGCCCTGCAGCGCCAAGGCTAAGTCGTGGGTGGCGCTTTGCAGGGCGTCCAGCTCGTCCTGCAGTGTGAGGTACTCGGCCTCCTGCATTTTCAGCTGTGACTTAGCGGAGCCCCACTCGTACTCGGCATCCTCCTTCTCCTGTGTGCGGGCCGCAACGAGATCCTTCTGGGTCTGCACAGCGTCGAAAAGCAGCGCCACCTGCTCGTGCAGTGTCTCCAGCTCCCCCTCGCGGCTTGCAGCCAGCTCTCTGGCGGCCGAAGCCTCGCCCTGAGCCGCCTGCAGTGTCCCCTGCAGTGTCGCCACTTGCACCCGAGCAGCGCTGAGGTCCTCAGTGGCAGCCTGCAGCTTAGCTGCAGCGACAGTGTCAGACCTCGCCTCTTTGAGTGCTTCCGCCTGGGCAGCACTGAGGGCCTGTTGTGCCCGCTTTGCGTCCTGGTTCGCCTCGTCCACCATGGTATGCAGGCGGGAAGTGCTGTTATCGAAGGACTCCTTGAGATTGTCAACCTTGCGACTCCACCGCTCACTTTCGTCCTCCGCTGCAGCCAGCTGCGACTGCAGCGCCTCCTCAGTGGTCACAGCGACCTGCCGCGCCGACGCCATGGCCTGTGTGTGCGTGGCACGCTCGGCCTCCAGCTGCTTCTGCAGCGCAGATGCTCTGTCCCCCAGCATCTCCGCACTGTGCTGTGCTTCACCCAGCTGAGCTCGGAGACTGCGTTGATGTGCTTCGGTCGCATCGCGACTAGCTGCGGCATGCGTGCCCAGCGTGCCCAGCACAATGCCCGAGGGATCGCTCAGGGCTGCAGCCAGCACGCCACTGGCTGCGGGACCAGTGGCTTGCTTGCTGTATTCTGCTCTCAGCCAGTCCACTGATGACTGGAATGCCCGGGCTACAGTGGGGGCAGTGGGCCCACCAGCCGCCGCGCTCACACGGGGCTGGGAGTCATCGGAATCCACACTGCCCGTGTCCCCCCCCTGTCCCCCCCCCACTGCCTCCAGCACCCGCGCTTGAAACTGCGGTAGCAATGCAGCTAGCGCCTTCTCGCTTTCCAGGTCGCTCAGCTCCGTGTTCCGGCGCACAGTTGTTCCGAACTCAGCCGCGACGCTGGCTGCGAGCTGCTGTGTGTACTTGGGCAGCTCCTCTGGGTCGCTCACTGCGCCGCTGGCAAACATGGCTTGTGATTTTGCCTGTGCATCTGTGTGAATCTTGAGCAGGTGCAAGACGGTTTGTGGTGCAGGGTGCCCCTCGGCATCTGCGACCTGCTGCGCCATGTGCGCTTTGTATGTGTGCAGGGCGGCTTCCACCGCCTTTGTGCACTGCGATTCCACGACGCGCTGCCAAGCTGACGAGATCACGGGGGCTTTGGAATCATTGATGGCTTCCACATACTGTTGTGCCAGGGCCCCCAGCATGGCGCCGTTCACGGCCTGACCAAACATGATCTTGGGGCGAGCCTCTTCCACCACCATGCTGCGAAGACGCTGCAGGGCTTTCAGAAACTGCGGCTTCAGCTCCTCGTCCGGCACTTGCTGCAGTTTTTGCAGTTTTTCCTCATCTACCACTGGTTGCACCATGGGAACACAGTCCCGTGTGGGGAAGAACTCACGGATTTGCTGCTTGATGAGGTTTTTCTGGAAGCCCTCCTCCGTCATGCCACCGCTCTCGTCGGCCTCCAGCGCGTCATCTAAGTATTCCCGCGGCTTCAACTTGCGTCCGTTCTTCTCGAGCTTCAGCCCGAAATCCCGCACCACCCACACAAAGCTGGGGAACACCTCCTTGAAGCGTGTTCCGTCTTCGTCCCCCGCCGAGGCGCTCATTTGGATGTGCCGTGTGAGGTTCACCACCAGAGACAGCTTGCTGATGGCGTCCCCGTCAATGGTGCCCTTGCTGTTGTACACAAACATGCTGCTCAGCAGCACAGACAGGGCAAAGATGTTCACGTCATACGTCTCTCCCCGCACTGTGCTACTCAAGCCCTCTGTATCTAAGAAAACCACGTTCAGGTCAGAGCCTTCAACCTGTGCAGGAGCGCGGTGTCCCACCGCAGTAGTAGCAACTAACTGCAGACGGCAGGTAGAGGGCTGCGTACCTTCATCGCTTCACCCCACAGCCATATTCCCTTTGTGCAAGCATTCACACTACTTCCAACCGCAAACGACTTTTCTGTGTTGCTGACGTTCATCAGTCGGTTCATCAGGTAGGACTTGCCAGTCCGATAGGTTCCTGCGGACTTTGCTGCTGAGCCACCACGCCGAAGCAACCGTGACTTGCATACTTACCTGCAATGGACACGATTGCCAGCCGACCTTTCAAGCTGCTCAAGTAGTCGATTGCATCTTGGTTCACTGTGAATTTTTCGTTGCCTTTGGCATCCACTTCCGTTCCAATGAATTGGATGGCAGCTGCCGCCGTGGCCGAGCTGTCTGCTGCTGCAGCCATACTTCCTCGGTCGTGTGTTTGCAGCAAGCAAGGTTGGCCAGTCAATGTTGACCAAATACAACGTGTGCATTCATTTGCAAAGACTGGGCCGGACGGTGCGCACGGGGTATTTGGCAGTGCCATGCCCCGTGCAGAGCACCCTGCCCCGCGCACTACTCAGCGGGGCTCAGACCGCCGTGCTGCACTACTTTCATGATGTGGATGCTCGTGCCGATACCAAGCGTAGTAGTTGACATACACTGTGCATTACAGACTTCACACGAGACGTCATGTTTGCGCACTTTTCAACAACAACTCAGCAAGGACGCACGCCAGAAGAGTCACACATTACCTCGAGGGGCACACATAGCACCAAAGCAACAGCTGCACAAAGGTGCTGCAGTTAATCAAGCCCCCCCCCCGGGCGATTTGCGCTGCTGGCTGCAGCACGGTGTACCACCTGAGCACTGCCGCGGCCAGGCTGAGCCCCCCCTGTTTCTTCGTCCGCGTCTGCCAGGTGATCTGACAGCAGCATGCCCAGTGACAGCGCTGAGGCACTGGCGTGCACACCCACTGCTGCGTCGCTTTCAATGCTGGTTTGGCGCACCTGTCGTGGCATGCGGCTGGGCGTTTGAGCCGTCGACAGCAGGGGGGCGGACTCCCGTCGGCGGGGAGGGGGTCGAGATCCGTCCTCATTTTGAGAGGCACTATTCAGATCTTTGTCGCTGTGTGTGTCTTCATGTGGAGAGCTGCAGCATGAAAAGCAGTACGCACGGCAGCAGCACAGTTGCGAGGCCCACCCCATGTCGACCTGTTCACGGCCTTGGTTTGAGCCCCCCCCTCGACCCCCCACAGCTGGCGAGCCCAGTAAAGAAGCTGGCAGCGAAGAGTCTTCTGGGACTATGCGGGGCACTGCGGCCACCACAGCCCTGGCGCCCAGCGGGGACAGCACGGAAGCCGCCGCGCGCACAGTGGGGTCCGCTGCAGCTTTGTTGCTTCTGTATGGTCGGGGGGGGGAGGCACTGCCTGAGCTGGGCAGAGGCAACACGTGTACTCTGAGCTGCACGGCATCATGTCGCGCACCGTTGAATGTGTAATACCCCTTCACGAACTGCCGCCGAACGAACCCGAATCGCCCATACAAAGCCAGCGCAGGGGCATTGCTGACAAGCGCATGCAAATCAACATTCACACCCAAAGGGCCGGCAATTGACCGCAAATAATCCAATGTGTAACGAAGCATCTCAATAGCGATGTGCCTTCGCCGCCAGGCCGGATCAACCGCCAGGGCAGTGAGGTACACTTTGGGCACACCTGAGCTACTGCGTGTTGTCTGCGTGACTGACAGCTCAGATCGCGCTGTGATTGCACCCACCACTTCCCACTGTGATGGCACGACTGATGATTTTTGAGAAACCATAGAGCCTGATGCTGAGGATTGTGATGCTGGAGACGGCGGGCAGGTCTCTGCTGCGGGATTATAGACTACGGCCAAGAAGCCAAAGGCTCTCGGGCTGTGCTTCAGTTGGTGGTAGAACACGGCATCGTACTGAACTTCCAAAGTACGGTCCAGCAGTACTTTCACGGCTGGAACGTCTTCAGTTCCCAAGGGCACAAGTCGAAGGGTTGAAAACATAGCCTCCATCTCGTTGCTTTGTGAGGCTTGAGCAGCGGCTGACATCTTTTGGACTGGAGTTTGCATAAACAAACCCACACAAAATTATCAGTGCACGACTTTGGTTGAAACGATCGCCCTTTCAGTGCTTGCGTCAAGGCGCTGAAAGTAGGTGGTGGGCAATGGCACCACCTGTCAACAACAACTGGGCTGGCTTGTTTGATCTGGTCACGGGGAGCCAACAAACGTCACTCCAGACACCTCCACCGTAGCTAGTCCAAAATTGAGCCGAGTGTAGAGCAATGTGTGTTAAATATACATGTACAGTGAGGGCAACAGGAACCTGCGCAAACTGTAGCTTCAGATGGCCATGCTGTTACCCCCCAAAGCACCCTGGATGAATTGACCTCTGAAAACTGATACTGCACAATTGGGTGCTGCACGGAACAGAAATTAGTCAACTCCAGACTACCGGACGTAAACACTCAGTATCAGATAAGATAGTGGCACATAGAGTCATCCCTTGAGCCGCTAGCTGTGCATTTGCATCGGACTGGACAAGCCTGTACCCACCAACCGGTATTCAGTGGTGCCGTTTTCGACTCGCGGCGGCTGATACTGATAGATTATTCAACCGACTGAAGTATTAATTCCCTCTGTTGACATGCCTGCCATGAGGTTCATCCGTGTGGCTGATGAAGGCGGGCTGCCGCATCTCGTGGACTTGGCTGTGAATGCTGTAGCCGGCCGCAGGCTGCCGCAAAAGGGAAGCGCAGCGCCCCAATTCATGCAGTGGTGGCAAGACCCCAGTGTCAAACATAAATTGGCATCTACTCGTCGCACCGCCCTGCCTCTGATCAAAGCATGTGGAGCGGGCAAGGCAGCGGGAGTGCGGATATTGGACTGCACTGGTGGGTGGGGAGTGGATGCTGCCACACTGGCTGCAGCAGGGGCCACTGTGGACATCATTGAGCGCAACCCCATCATGGCACAGCTGCTGGCCGACATCCTGCAGCAAGCGCACTTGGCCAGCGACTTAGGGCCCCTCCTTCGAGGGCAGGTGGGGGGGCTCTGGCAGGGGGAGGCAAGCGCCGTGCTGCACGCCACCACCCCGTCATCAACCGCAGCTACAGCAGAGGTGCACCAGCTGTGGCCATCTATCCCACACAGCCTCGGCGGCACTCCCCCCTCAGGCCCCCCCTCAGGCCCCCCCTCAGGCCCCCCCTCAGGCCCCCCCTCAGCCCCCCCCTCAGGCCCTTGGGACGTGCTGTACATAGATGCCATGTTTCCCCCCCGGGGAAAAGCCAGCGCCAACGTGAAGCTGCCGGCGCAGTGGCTGCACGCCATAGCAGCACAAGAAGCCATTCACTCGCTTCCAGCAGAACACCCTGCGCGCGCAGATTTGTGTGCGGCATTGGCCAGCACACCGCTGAGTGGGATGGGGGGCCTTCTGGGGCAAGCCATGGGCCCCCTTGCAACTCTTGTGGGCAGCGCTGCCGAGGCAGACAATGTGTCTCCAGCGGACGCATTAGCAGCCCCCCTGGTGCAGGCAGCTCTGGACAGCCCCATTCGACGGGTGGTGCTGAAACGGCCTTCAAGTGCGTCCCCCTTTCCACTGCCCAAGCCTGACTCAGGGGACGCAAATCTGCCAGCTTTTTCTGTGCAAGGTAAATCTGTGCGATTTGATGTGTACCAGCGCCCTTGGCTTCAGCATGCGTGCTGATGAAACCCGTGGTTTTGCCGTGAAGGGGGGGGTAGTAGCTGTCCGAAAAGCGAGCTGACAGCTTCACAGCTTCAGCACATGATGGCACCTGAGAGCAATTACTAGCTGGACTCACACACCTAAGCATGTGGTACTTATATAATACAATTTCTTGGGCTGAAGGAAATGTCTGGAGCTGGTGCAGCAGCATTGGTCGGGTCGCAGCAGCAGTCGCAGCGAACTTCACAGCTGCCGGAGCACCTGAGCTGCATTGAGCCAGGTCATTCACTATGGGTTGGAAATTTGCCCTCAAGGATAGATGCTCGGCGTTTGATGACTTTGGTCAATACGATCCACCCCAAGAGCACGGGGATGGTGAAGAATGCCTCAGTATGTTTTTGCGGATTTTGAAAGTTTTGTCTTGGCAATGCATGGGAACTTGTACAGCTTTTTGGCCGAAGTGAATCAGGCCGCCCCTTTGCTGTGATAACATTCATTTCAAAAAAATCGGCCGAAGTTGCAAAATTCCAGTTGCAAGGTCGCCGGGTGCAAGTCTGCTCAACTTGGCGCAAAGGTGGAGCTGCTGGCGGCGACACAAAAGCCCCTTGCCGAGACCTTGTCGTTCGCTGGGCTCTTCGCGAGCCGACTCTGATGCTGCAGAACTTACACCCACGGGTTGATAGCAGCATGATTCGGTCGTCTTTCAGTCAATTTGGCACTGTTGCGTCTGAGGGCGTGGATGAGCACCCGGTGGCCAAGCAGCTACGACTGCCCATGCCAAGGACAGGCACCGGCTGGGTATCGTTTGACAGACGTGGTACTGCTGCAGAGGTGCTGGAGATCTGCGTGGAGAACATGCTTGTCATGGCCGGGTCGCCCTCGCCTGTGACCGTGACGGCTGTTCAGTGTACTTCAGCTCATCTGCTGGAGTGTTCTTCCCCAGTGCCTGCCCCACCTGGAACACACCCTGTGCCTGCAAGGTTTGCTGCAGCAGGAACGCTGGATTTCGAGCTTGCTGCTGAGCAGCGTGAGCTGTGGCACCGGCAGAGCGTTGAGGTGGGTCTCTTACTCAGCCACTTCAGATTGGAGAAACAGCAACTGCTGGAAACGCAGGCTGAGGCGTTGAATGCGGCCCGGTCAGCAACAGTGCAGCTCACAGCAGGATCCACAACCTTGACAGATATGCTGATCCGTGCGCGAAAGTCTGAAGCAGCAGCAGCACAGAAGCAGGCGGAGCGCAGCGCAGCTGACGACGCCAAAGCTCAAATGCAGCAAGCTGGGGCGTTCAAGCCTTCTGAGGACGAATCAGCGCTGCAGCAAGCATTGCAGGCCAATGAGCACGGTATTGGGATCAATATGGACGAATTGGGCCCACTCATGCAGGGTGGCAGTGCAAGGTTTGCATCCATGCCTACTCAGAGTTGGGTGTCGGGAGGGGCCAGTTCAGACAGGGGGCACTCAATTGGGCCAAGCGGGACGTATGATCCTCGGATCGACTCAGCTCGGCGATACGTTTAATTAATTCATCAGCACCACACTCTCGGCCCTGAGAAGTACTTTTGGCTTGCAGCGGATTTTGCTAGCGTTTCACACGAAACTCCATCGCCTTAGACTTAGGGCATTCTCCAGCGCAAATCAGAATCATGCGTCCTTTGACCGACGAGGAGACCAAAATCTTCTTTGAGAAGCTTGCCCAATTGTAAGCTTCCACTCCAGTGCAGTTTTTGAAAGAGTTGCCAGTTCGGCGAAGAGTTTTTTCCACATGGTTCTCGCTCACAGTATCGGCCGTAACATCAAGCAGTTGCTGGACAGATCAGATGAGCGCTACTGCTTCCGCCTTCATCGTGAGCGAATTTATTACGTCAGGTATGTCACTGCTGCGCTGCGGCTTGGTGTGGCGTTTCAATTGACTGCCTTCGCGTCCTCGTCAAGCAACTTCTCCGGCACTGAGCATATCTGTTTTGCAGCGAGCGTATCATGAGAACCGCGACAAACATCAGCAACGAAAACCTTGCACTTTTGGGAACTTGTTTCGGTCGTTTTACCAAGAGCAAGCGATTCCGCTTGAAGGTCACTTGCTTGGAGATCCTTGCCAAGTACGCGTTGGTGAGTACAGCTTAATGCATCGCCCCCTTGGCCGCTTGCCATCACCGCCTCTACCCAACTGCAGCACAAAGTCTGGGTGCGTCCCAGTGCTGAGATGACCTTCCTGTATGGCAACCACATCGCCAAGGCCGGCTTGGCCCGCATGACCGAGGGCATCCCCACCAACGGGGGCGTGGTCGTCCTCTCCATGAGTGAAACGCCTTTGGGCTTCGGCGTGGCGGCACAAACCACGGAGCGTGCACAGGAAATGGACCCCACAGGTGTTGTGGTGCTGCACCAAGCCGACATCGGCGAGTACGTGCGGTCAGAAGAGACAGTCATGTGAGCGGAAGCGGATGGGCTATGACCCGTCACTGTGCTGCACAGCAGCTTGTGCTGTGAACACACTACTGCTAACCCTGCTTCAGCTGAGCGATGGTGCCGCTAGATATGTGCATGTGTGCATTACCAGGTGGGCACAGCAGAAGCTGCATGCCCCTTTAAGTCCTGACCGAGCTGCCCTTGTGGTGTGTACTGCAATTGATTAGCGCTCATGTAGCTTTACACCTCGTCTGTGATGGCTGCGTCGCCCACCTGCGTCTTCTTCCAGCCGCCTGCAGCGCCAGCGGCGGACAGGTCGTTGTACCCCCCTGTAGTGGGGTAGCCAGGGCCCTCAACCCCCCCTGTCATGCCTGGGAGGGAGGGCGGCACTGCAGCGCCCCCTGCCTGTCCCGCATTGAGCACTGCTGGGACGCCAGCTGCCCCCTTATTGGCCACATTCAGGGCGGCGATGGCCCCAGTTACCTCCTTCCCAGTGTCCTGCTTGAACAGGTGGGCGTACTCTGTGTCCCCTGGCAGGGCCCACACACGCAGCACTCCGCTGTCGGAGGCTGTGACGAACTTCTTGGTGCCAGCAGACACGGCGCCCAAGCCGCCGTCGCCAGTCAGCGTTGCGTACCGCGCCAGGCAGGCGAAGGGCGCCGCTGCGCTCCACACCCGGGCGGTGAAGTCCGCTGACACAGAGACGACTACTTCGCCGCCCTTGCTGGTGTCCAGGTCGGTCACACGGGAGGTGTGCCCATGCAAGGACTTGAGCAGTTGCCCGTTGGTGCCATCCCACACTTTGATGACCTTGTCCCACCCAGCGCTAAACATGATGTTCCCGCTGCTGTTCTTGCCCCACGTGACCGCAGACACGGCACCGGTGTGGCAGCCCTCGTTCCCCGGCTCCACCTGCCACACCTTGTTGATGCTCTTGCCCAGGACGCCGCTCTTGATGCGCCACACCTTCACGGCATGGTCGTTTCCGCCAGAGGCCAGCAGCGACTCCGACGCCGTGAAGCTGAAGCGCAGGTCGGTCACGTGCCCCACATGCGCCTCGATGCTCGCTGAAGGGCGGTGCACGGGCACTGAGGACTCATCACGGGGGGAGGTGGGCACGGATGGAGCGCGCTTTCCCTTGAGATCCCACACAAGAATCTGGAAGTCCCGGGCCCCAGTCACCATGGTGTTGCCGTCATCTGACACAGCAATGGTCTCCACGCGACCCACATGTCCCTCGTACCGAGCACATACGTACTGGTGGCGGGCAATTTTCACAGAGCCGCTGTTGCCAGCCTTGGCCCACTGCTGCGCCAGGGCTTGCTCGATGGGCCCATAGTCCGCCATGTTGGACGAGTACGCTCTAATGACGTAGTCTGCACCGCCAGCAAACACGAATGGCGCAGGCAGGGTCCCCTGGCCAGCGGAGGTGGCTGGGCCGTTTGACACAGCTCCGGCCGCAATGGCCTGCACTGCCGAGCCAAAGTTCACACGCATAGCGACCTCGGTGCTGTCCACATTGAAGCGAGCGATGTAGTTGTCTGCTGACGCTGTGAGCACGGACAAGTCGTCCTCCAGCAGCTCCACCTCTCCCACGTATGCGTTGTGCCCCTGAAAGGCCTGCATGGGCTGCAAGTGTCCCCCAAACACCCCCCCGATGTTCATCAGAATCACCGCGTTGTCTGCCGAGGCGATGGCCATGACTGGCCCTGCAGGCGAAATAGCCATGGCGTGGATGCCCTCATCCGTGAAGGCAGGGATGGTGAAGCAGACGCGGTCCGGTGCGTCGGTGCTGCCCAGCAAGGCATCTGCGGTGCTGCCGCCGTGAAGGATCTGCTCTAGGATGGCATCTGTGTTGTCATCCCAGTCGCCCCCCACCGTGGATGCGTCTGGTGCGCGTGCCATGGGCGCTGGCGCTGCTGCACCGCCATCCCCATCAGCGTTCTCGATGTTGGCCAGCACAGCTGCCGTGGACGCAAGGCCCTCCTGGTCGTGGGGCATAAGAGACCACACCTTCATACAGCTGTCCAGGGAGCCGGTGAGAAGGATGTCGCCGCCCTCTGCCCCAGGGGGGGCGCTGGGCGGCACCAGTTGGCCGGCGGGGGCCACCGGGACGCTTTCTGGGCGGGGCAGCACAAGGATGGTGCGCACGTCGCCACGGTGCTTCCCGGAGGTGCCTGCGTTGGTGTCCTCCACATCCCGCAGCTCCAGCTGTGACAGCACGTCCCACATCTTGATGGTGTTGTCGCGGGCGCCAGAATACAGGATGTCTGGGTTCACCTTGCCCCACGCCAGGGAGGTCACGTCCCCCCGATGCCCGTCCAGGTTACTGGTAAGGATGCAGCGCACCCCGCTGTCATCCTCGCGCTTCTCGTGCATCTCAGGCTGCAGGGCGGCAATGTCCCACACTTTGATGGTGCTGTCGCGCCCAGCTGTGGCCATGGTGTGCTTGGATTCCTGTACGGCGATGGCGAGGACAGCGGCTTTGTGGCCGAAAATGGTCTCCATTTCCTTGAAATTTTGCAGACCATTCCAGCATTTGATGTTGCTGTCTCTTCCTCCGGTGATCAAAATGCATCCATACGCCCATGCAAACGTCTCGACGTCACTTTCATGGCCTTCAGCATACGAAGTTCCGCTCACAGCTGGAGGTGCCGTCTCAATGCGTTTTGTGGTTTGTTCAGCGGCAACATCCCACACATAAAACCCTTCGGCACCACCTGATAGTAGCATGTTAGCATCACTGCAAAAAGTCAGAGTTTTGGTCGCAGTCAGCTCAGATGCAACCGTCCGGGAATTTCGCGGAAATGCGCTAGCAACTAGTAGCAAAAACTCAGCTCGAGTTTGCCCAGAACATCGCCAAGCAAGAGCGTGAAAACAAGAGCATACTATTGGGGTACTTACGCAGGGTGGAACGTCATTGCCTTGATCACTCCTCTGTGTCCGTTCAGCAGGTGTTTTACGACAAAACGACCCTTTTCAGGACTCCAGCCACAAACGTAGATTGAGTGATTGCCACTGACAAATGCCAGCGCACTGCCATCAGCAGACCAAGCCAAGCAGCTCTCTTGTTGGACGCCAATCACATTGATTGGAGTCGTGCACATCTTCTCTGCGGCAACCATTGGGTTTGCAGGGGAAGCTGTTGCGATTTCAGATGTTTGCATTGTTGAAGAATCTGGCAAAACTTTTGCTGTATACATGCACTCAAGTACAGCTTGGTGAATTGAAGTGCCTTAAATCAAATGAAGTTCCCTTTGTGCTCAAAACCTAGGCTCCAAACAGCAAAGCAGGATGACTGAGGCAGACCAAATTGTCCAAAACAAGCTCCTCATGCGCATGGCCCTGCACCCAACAAATGTGGATGAAGAAGTGAATTGGCTTGACACACGATACTCAGATTCTCTAAGGGCTCGAATCTGTGTTTGGGTGACACCAAGCCGCAGATAGACCCCCATCAATGAGCGTGAGACCCCCTCCTCGTCGGGCCAGCCGTGGGATTGGCAAAAATGTGTGCGCTCTAAGCGCTACAAGAACTTTGACACACAGCTAGAGACACGGGACGCGTCTCATGGGAAATAGAGTCAAACAGAACTGATCTCAACTGAGGCTGCAGTGCGGGTGCACGATGCATGCAGCTAGGCTAGCCTCACTCCCCGTAGGGGGGGCTGCCGGCTGTCTCCTCGTCGGTGTCCTCACTTCGCTAAGACCCTGACCACAAGGGGGGGTCTCTACTGACCCGTGGGGACTTCACCCCTGAGACGACCTTCTCCTGAAGCGCCACAGCCACCCCAAGCAACATGGGAACAATATAATTCATGTATTCAACCTTCCAGTATTGACCGCAAGTGAGTCTACAAGCAAACACAACATCGTGCAAGTAATTATCGTCGGGGAGACTTCCAGCCCCCTGACCCCCCTGCAGAGCCACCTGCAGCACGCTTGGTGCCACGGCGCCCACTACTGCTCCCTGACGCTGCAGCGCCCGCAGCGCTGGCTGTTGCTGCCCGTTGCAGTCGCTGCTTCTCCGCTCAACTGGCCACTTCACCGGCTGCGAACTCGCTGTAGCAGTCGTTCTCCTCAGCGTTCAACTCTACATGGAACAGCCACCAAGGCTTCATTGCGGGAGATTTCAAGGCTTTGTATGTGTAGCCACCGGTCGGTGCAGCTGCCAACGCTGCTTCAAATAACTTCAAAGCAGCTGCCTCCCCTGCACCAGAATCCCCCCGTGTGCGCCAAGAAGCCAGCAACGCGTGAGCAGAGGGGTGCATGTGCGGCTGCAGACTCAAGCGCACCAGCCATGCCAGCACTGCTGCCAGCATGCCCGGCACATTTGCAGTGTGCAGGTGTGCCCCCACCCCCGCCTTGACGGCTGCTGGGCCTACCTGGGCTGCACTCACCGCAACCGCCCCAGCCTTGATGCCACCCTTCTTCAGCTCCAGCTCCCCCTCCAGAGCACTGAGCAGCCCCGCCTGTGGCTTGCCTGCTGCTGTGAGTAAGTTCTGCAGAAGCCACAGGTCCCGTTGAGCTGCCGAATTGCTGTCGTTTGCTGAGTAAGCAGGCTTCTTGATAGCAGCATTCTTGATGGCAAGGTGCAATAGCCACCCAGGGGACAGTGCTGGTCCTGCCTGGATGATGTTGCGCAGTGACTCAATGCTCATGCTCCCGATTTCCGAGCGCAGCATCTTGTCCAGCTTGTCTGCAGTGATCAGCTTGCTGTTGCCTTTGAACACAATGTGCTCCCGGAACGCCATCATGCACCGCTTGCGCTCTGTGCCATCTTGGCAGCAGTCCTGAAATGCCTGGACATACAAGTGGGTGCTGTCCACGTCTCGAGGCACAGCGACTGTGCTGTCCAGCAACTGCCCAATCACAATTCCGCGGTCTGACTGCATGGCAGCTTCCATTGTATCGTATGCAAACAAGCGAAAGCCGTCTGGATGCACCTTGCAGGCGTATGCCAGGATGTGCTCAACCATATTGAAACTTAAGACGTCGTCTTCGCTGCCAGCCATCCTCGCAAGGGTGAACTCTATGAACGGCTCAAAACTGCCAAATGGACAAGGAACGGATCCAGATGCAAGCTTCATGAATAGAACTTCAATTGGGAAGGATGGAAACCAGCTCTCATCCCAATTCACGTTGAACAGTGCCATGTAGGATGCCTCAGAAGCTTCGCCAGGCGGCAGCAGCTCCTGAATGTTTTGCCATACGTGAGTCAGTTGTAGCGGGGACCGTTCATTTTCAGCAGCTTTAACAAACTTTTCCTCTCGTTCTGATCGGAGGTCTTCGTCCACATAGTCATCAGATTCGCCGCTGGAATCTTCAGCTGCAATCGAGCAAAAGTGAAGACATATCTTGGCAGAAGTAGTTCACCCTTTGTTTCGCATACTCACTCACAGTTCTGTTTAATACCGGGCCAAATGCTCGCATTGCCCGCATGCAGGCCTCAAAGTCGCTGTTGGAAAAGTCTCCGTCCATTCTCCAACCTCAAATTGCAATGTGCCCACTGTCGTTGCGCATGAGCTTCTTCAGAACCGGCTTGCCCCAAAGTGCTTGCACAGATTTTACAAATAGGAAAAAGAAAGTGACAAGGTGCGTTATATGCTATTTGGTGAGGTCAGCAGCACCTGTATCAATGTGTCAAGAAGCTTGAGCGGTAGGGACGGGAAATGCGGGAAGACACGTACCCCCCCCTTGCCCAGTTTAGCAACGGAATAGCGGAGGCAAAAGACCATCGCCTTGACCAAAACACCCGAATCAAACTCAAAAACTTCACATACTCCCTGGGTCTTAAGACAAGATGCCACCGACGACATTACTTCATTTGGATGCCTTGTCGGCAACAGGAGCCTGCTTGCTCTTGGCACGGGCCCGCCATCTTGTAGTGACCTGTGATAAAAGTCAAGACCCCGTCGGTTCAGCCCAATTTAGGTCCCAGCACATCTTGCTGCAGCCTGTAAAGCCCCGAAGAAGGACCCGAAGCCGCAGGCTGCCATGTGTTATAGAGTAAAAGCCCAGCCTGCGCTGCGCTGCATGCATGAGTGTACGCACCCATCACACGGTGATTTATCGTGCATGCCGCAAGTGGCCAACTCGTCACATCTAAAGTCATAAGGCAAGCCACAGAAAGCCCACATCTCCTCTTTCCATGCAAAACT
>Ga0307982_1000188_pt1 | contig 47784 bp, 30 predicted proteins | sample OrgLakmetagen989_FD_201847 | JGI IMG/M metagenome (GOLD analysis project Ga0307982, IMG submission 201847) | Saline water microbial communities from Organic Lake, Antarctica - #989 | ecosystem: Environmental > Aquatic > Non-marine Saline and Alkaline > Saline | place: Antarctica: Organic Lake... | reverse complement strand
TCCGCATCCTTTCTGGAACTGCCACTCGAAGCCGCAAATGCTATGGCTGCAGCTTCAAAAGAGCCGGCAGCCTGCTGTACGTTTGCAGCTGCCATGCTGACTACTGCTGTCGAGCAGAGGTGATAGTGGACAAATTCCACAGACCAAAAAAACCATCATGCAGGCAAGCGCGAAGCACGCGGGAGTCATCTTTGATTTTCACAGCTGGGGCTCACCTCTCAATCTTCCGTGGCGGAGGGACCCCCATTTCTGCCTTTAGCAGCGGAGGTGGCCTGCAGCCCATTCACTTGCACGGCGTAGCGTCGAAGAAGCATCAGGCATCGCCCCCGATTGCTGAAGTCCCAGCCTCTGCCCCCCCCCAGCTGTGGCTCAACACCCCCCCACCCCAGCCCCTGCAAGGCTCGGCCCATGGCAGGCAAGGCCTCGTCAATGCGCTGCACCTTGGCTACACTGCACCACCCTTCGGATGTAGGCACCCCATGCCGTGGTACAGCAGCCGGTGCCACGCTTGCCTGCAGCAGCGCCGTGCGGAAGTTCAGTGCCCGACACTGAGGCAGAGCAGCCGCCCGCACAAGCCACACAAGCACCGCCGCCTGCAGCAGTTCACTGAAGGCAGCGGTGTTCCAGGCGGAGTAAACATCGGACACATCTAGTACTAATGCATCTAAGACAGTTGGCTGCAAGCTGCCATTTGCCAAGCCCGCGTGCACGGCCAAAAGCAGGGCCTTGTTGTGTGTCGCCAGCTGCTCGTCCCGTGTGTCCCGCGCACCCAGGGGAAGCAGCTCCCCCACAGCTGCTTGCAGGGAATCGCACATATCTTTGCCGTACATGAAGTCCAGTGCCTTGCTCACGATCTCCCGCAGGCACAGCAGGGGACACAGGGGGGAGGCCAGCAAGATGTCATTGCTGGCCTCTGGGAGATACTGGGGTTCAAGGAAGCCCCCCGTAAGCTGGCGAGGGGGGGGGAGGGCCAAAAGGGTGTTAATGACCTCCGCATTCTCGCTCATGCACGCCGCCTGCAGGCAGGCTTCGTCTCGACAATGCACAACTACCGCGTTGGGGGGGGGCAGCTCCAGCAGCAATTGCAGCGCATCCAGGTATCCATGACTGCAGGCAGCATCCAGAGCGCGCCAGCCAGCAGTGGGTAAATGCAACATGTGGGCATTGCTTGGCTCCAGCAATAGCCGCATGGTGGTCACACGATCACTGGGGGCTGCAGCTGCCATTGCCAAGCTGTCGCCTTCCAGCACCAGAGAACGAACTTGGTCGGGATCGCCGGAGCTCAAGAGGAGCCGGACCGTTTCACTATGGCCGCCCCTGCATGCACTGTAAAAACCCTCCTGCAGTGCCAGAAGCACAGCGTCCCCCCGGGGGCCATCAAGAAGCAACAGGTGTTTCACCACGCCGACGTGTCCTGCGGCACAAGAACTGCCGAATGCATCTCTTAAGCTGGATTCTACATCCAAAGCATTGGGATCTGGAAGTGTAAGGAATAGTTGAACTACTGCTTCGTGCCCAGACGTGCATGCAGCGACGAATGCATCAGAATTGAGAGCATGCTCGTTCAGTTGCTCGCTTCCTGCAGCAAGCATTGCCGAGACTTTCATAGCATCGCCGTTCGAGCAGGCAGTAAAAAAATCTGCCCCACTTTGGCCATTGTGTTGACTTGGCTGCATCACTTGTCGTTCCATTGTCTGCTGTGCGGGTGCGTGACACTGTACAAAAACTGGAGAAAACCAAAGAAGATGTCAACTGGGACCAGACTCCAAAACACTTGCACCACATCCCAGCCAAAAAATGGAAAATGTTTCAACACAACAGATATATAGCTGCTTGATGATTTATTGCCAGCATTGCTACACGACAGGGTGCAAGGCAAACGAGATGAAGAAATTGCCCGAGGGGGTGTTGCCCGCGTACTTCATCCACAAAAGCTGGAGAAACGCAGCAGAAATACACGGAGCCCTGAGTATTTCATAAACATGCGTGTTTTAGCTAGGCTGCTGTTCTCTCGGGGGCTGGCAGTTTCTGTGACTTCATCCCATTGCGCTGCCAATGCCCCCAGCAGCGCCGCCGCCCATGTGAGCCATTGAGGCCGCTGCAGCATCCACAGCGTCCTCATCCACACCGTCTTGGGGCTCTTTGGGCTCCAGGTCCTCCCCGTACTGAATGGAGTGGTCCACCAGGCTCAAGGCGTACCCGATGCTGTCCTCGTCTGTGGGGTCTAACGGCACAAACGACACCATGTTGTAGTCATCCAGCTGCAAAACAAGCATGTACGCGTGTGAATGTATGTGAAATACGTGTCAGAAGGTGTCTGGTAGGCCAGAAGACGTACCAGTCGGCCAAACGCGTTGTTCAGGCCCCTGAATTTGGGGGGGGTATGGGCGGACAGGGACGCTGCCAGTTCCTGCCCCGAGGGTAGGAGGTATGCAGACAGGTCCTGTTGCACCAAGTCACACTTTGTCAGCACCTGCACAAGTGGATGCGGGGTCAGAGACACGGAGAAGTTGCTTGGCAGACGCGCAGGGGACGCACATTCACATGGGGCAGCTCCATGGCCACCATCGCCGACAGCGCAGCCAAGTTCCCTGCCAGCATTTTGGCGTGGTCGGTGACAAATAAGGCGTCCATGAGGTACACGCCCACTGCTTTGAAGCCCTTTTTCTGCAGGTGCGCCGCTAGTGTGCGCATCACGGGAAGGTGGGAGTATAGCTCGATCTGCCCGGGACAGTCGATGAGCAAGTAGTCGTCTTCACCGAAATTATCCAGCGCATCGTCTAGCCACTCAATGGAGTTGAGTAGGTATCTGCGAAAGCACCCAGCTGGGGTGAGGGACCAACACAGCCGGGACGGGCAGCTCCAACACGCACTCCATGCAAAACAGCAAGCCACCGTTTGGCCCATATTTCAGCTCATCCATAACATCCTCGACAGAAATCAGCTCCCGCACATCTGTGGGTACATGCGGTTGTTTGTATTATCACGATGAATGTGTGGCAAGTGTAGTGGCAATCGAACGCACCAAATGCGACTTCGTATCCGAATTCCTCAGCCGCTGGGTCAAGGTTTCCAACATGAACACTTCTGCCAGTATTATGGCAATGTTCCTGGATTAATTTGCAGTACGTGGACTGCAAAACATGAGCAAACAAATGCGGATTTTGGTAACGGAATGGAGAGTTTGCTGGTCTCACCTTGCCAGTCCCCGCTGGGCCCATGATGATCTGTGCATACTTGACCATGGTTCAAACACTAAAATCAACCAAATTATTGACTATGAGTGCAGTTAAGTGGCTGCTCAGCTTCAGTTTAGCCACTTGGCTTCTGCAGAGGCTTGCGAAAATTTCTTCCTCTGCCGATACTGAAAATAGCGATTCAGGTGCGAGGATGACAGGTTGACGCAGCAAGTGCTCACTACTCCATCATGTAAGAAAAGAATCAATCTGCTATTATTCAGCTCGATTGAACGCAAGGCATCCTAAGTTGCCTCAACCAAATTGCCAGCAGGGTCCGCGAGGGGGCATTCAGAGCTCACAGCACGAGTACACGGGATGGGGTGCCTGCTTGACGTATGCATGCCATCCCCTCCTTCTCAGCCCTTTGCTGCTTGCTGCGCTCCCCTCCGATCGTACTGGAGCGAAGTTGCTGCAGAGACCCCACTAGTGTGTCGATACGCGACTGCTTGCTGTGCAGGGCGATCGTGAGCGCCTCCACATGCGCCAGAGCTGCATGCTCCGTCACAGAGGCAATCTGCTGCGCATGCTGGGCCACGTGCTGCATGAGCCCCAGCTTGGCCTTGGCCAGCGCGCCCTCGTCCCGGGCTGCCTCCAGCGCCACCTGCTTGGCTGCGCCCTCGTCCAGGGCCTCCTGCAGCAGGGCGCGGTTGGAGCGGGCCTGGGAGCGGTAGCTACTGCTCATGCTCTCAGCACGCCTGGCAACCCAGGTAACGGCAGTCTCTGCTTTCTGCTGCAGCTTTTGCAGATCTCGGGCGCTGTCTCGACGTGTGGCGGCCAGTGCAGCCTTGAGGCGAGATACCCTTGTCTGCAGGGGGCGAAGACCAGCGACCAGCAGGCGCTGGTCTGATCGGGCCTGATCCGCTTTTGCTTGCCGCTCAGCTGTTGCCAGTGCCTCAGATTGCCGTACATGCATGATGGCATGGCTGAGTTTGGAGCGCAGCGTGCCCATTGCACTGTCCAAGGAAGTGGACAGCAGCACAGCGTGCTGCAAAAGACGCCAATGTTGCTGCAAGTGACCGCAAAATATATGCGTTGCTTTACCTCGTGGAGCACGCTCCAGTGCTCTTTTGTTTCCTGCAGCGTTTCGCTGATCGCAGCGACCTTGTCCTGCGAAACGCCTCAAATTTCAAACCGGCAATGTCAGAGAAAGCGCGAACTCGCTCACCTGAAGCACAGCAGAACTCCACTGATCATTGTCATTTCCATTTGAAAAATTTACGAATGGCATTGCAACAGGCGTGCCGGGCGGCGTCTGCAGAACGGAAGCCAGCAGTCGACTGCGTTTCGGGGAGGAAGCAAGAGCCGCCCCTTCTGCCACGTGGCCTTCTTCATCGCTGGATAAATCCACAGCTAACTGCCTCTTTGAACTTCTGACCTTTTTCAAAGGTGTCAGCAGTTGCAAGTTGTCGGCAAGGCTTTGCAGTGTGTCGTGGCTCCCAGGCGAAGACCTTTCTTCCACCTCAGCAAGCGTCCCGGCCATGGTGAGATCAACACTGAAGAGAAAATTGGCAGCTAAAAACTTTGAATGAGACCACTTCAAATATATCGGGACAGCTGGCGCCATGGGTGCAGGTGTTTGCCCGCTGGCGGTGGGCTTTGCCTGTGCGAGCAGGGGGGGTCATTCCGTTCAAATGTGATTGTCTGCAGCGAGCTGCTGCACATACGAACTGCTTCATCGGCTCTATCTATTGTCTGCAACTTGGGCCCTTAGCCGTGTTCATGCAGCGAAAATCGGGTTTATTCAGCAGCGGCGCCAGCGGAGGGCACAGGTTCACGGAAGACCACCACAGAGGGCACCTCCAGCTGGTCATCCCCGTCAATCTCCCCCGAGAAAATGTCCAGCACGATATAACCAGGTGCAGCCTTGGGCCCTCCCCGCTCCTCCACACACTGCTGGTAGGCGTCAAACACATTCATGCTGAGGCGGCCGTGGGTGCTTACCTCCGATGCGTTGTACAGCAGGTGTTGTCCCCGGCCGATCATGAAGGGCGTCACAGTGTCCGCTGCAAACGCATCCAAATCATCGTTTGCCTCTGCCTCCTCCTTGGCGACGCGGGCAGCGTTCTGCACAACAAAATCGAACACCCCCTTGACGCTCACATCGGCGTGCCCTAAAGGCACTTGCACGCGGTCCCACTTGGTGAAGCCGTTGGGCACCGGGCGGTATGTGGTCAGCATCACAGCGTCCTCTCGCTGTGCGGCAACCTTGGTGGGTGCAGCCTCAAACATCTTGTAGTCGGCAATGGCCAAGTTGATGTTGGATTCGCGTGTGTTCTCCACACATTGCTTGATGCCCTCCCCGCTGACGAACTGAATGAACTTGTAGAACTCAATCATGTTCAGCCCTGTCACGGCGCAGGTGGTGGTGGCGATGGCTGGGGTGATCTTGCCTGCAATCACCTTCGTCTCGTGCCGGGACAGCTGCTCAATGCGATAGTTCCACGCACGCAAGTTGCTGGCAGCAGTCACAAAGTCAATGTGGTGGTTGCTGTCGTCGTCCTTCTCAAACTCCTCGGGCGCCAATCGCTCAGCCATCTCAGCAAGCAGTGCAGGACTGGCTTCAGCGTGTGCCGCCAGCCGTATGGCCGCCTGCTGTGTGGCCACCTCGTCGTCCGCAGCACCTTCCTTCACCTCGTCGCCGTCTTCATCGGTTTTGATGACCTCCTGGCGGGGGGCCCAGGTGGGCACAGGCGCTGTGGCTGCGTTCTTGGCGATGCTCTCAGGGCTGGCCCAGTTGGTGGGGGGCACCACACCAAAGCAATTCGCATACAACGCTGCACCGTGGGCGACGTACTGGCAGTGCAGGGGGTCAGCAGCGTCAAACACTGCCACCGCCGGCATGCGCTTCTTTCCAGACCAGAAAGGCGCGCCGTTAGCGGTCAGCTTGCCCTCCGGGAAATTGTGCAGCAATTGCTTGATGCGGGCAGCGAAGACGTCCTCAAAGCGCAGGCGGGCCTGATGCACGCAGTGCTCCCACGTGGGCGCCACCGCGGCGTCCAGCACCTCAAGCACGGCTGAGCTCTTGTGCCGAGCAGCGCCGGGGCCCAGCTTCTTCGCCTCGGCCTCCCACTCTGCGATCCATGCCATGGGGTCGCGTGCGAAGGTGGCTGCCTCCGCGATGCTTTGGGCAAAAATGCCTTCAAATTGGTCCCGCGCCCACTCAATGCAGTGCTCGATTTGGAACGGGAAGTTCTTCAGGGTGCACATGGGGATAGCATCACCCGCCACATCAGTCGTGTCGTTGTACGTCTTGGTCATGCGTGGGAAAATCGGCTGCGTGTTCGCCTTTGTTCCCAGTGTTCCAGACTCCAGCAGTGGCTTGCTGAACCACACACAGCGGTCATCCATGTACTGCCGGGCAGGGATGTTGTCCAGGGCGTTGGTGACGATGTCGATCTCCCCCCAGAACTCGTCGTTGAAGAAGCCCTCAGTGTCGCCCCCCACCCGCTCCTCCAGGGCGACGACTCGGCCCTTCAAGTCAGGATTCATCACCTGTGCAGCAGCGGCCGCGGACACAGACTTGGGGGCACCCACGTCCTTGGTGCGGAACAGGAACTGCCTGTTCAAGTTTGACGTCTCGATGTTGTCCATGTCTGTCACCGTGATTTTCCCCTTGCCGGCGGTGCCAACGCCAGCCAGCGCGAAGGACTTGAAGTACTCGCACCCGAGCGCCCCAGCACCAACCAAAAACACCCGTGACTCACGAACAGCCTGGGTGATGTTGTTTCCAAACAACACATTGCTGAAATGGTACCGGTCCTCGCTGCCAGCGAAGTCCGTCACGGGCTTGGCTTCAGGCAGCGCCTCGAAGGCATCCCAATACAACCACTGGCGCAGAGGCGTGTACTTGCCAGTCAACTTCACGATCTCCTGTGCAGCAATGCCGCCAATGAAAGCAGTGAGAGCGGGCAGCTGTACGCTTGCGCAGGCTGCAACCGCCTTGGACGTCTCTGCGTTGGCGTCGGGGGGGGGGCCGTAGGTGCAGTCGGTCCAGGCAGCCACGACCCCTTCATCCCCCTGCAGCCCCTTGGCAAAAGCCTCAGCAATGGCCGCCACTGCATCCATGTCTTCGGCGTTGTGGGGCGCGGGCCAGCGGCCCTGCTCGGCGACAAACTGCGACACCGCGTGAAACGCATAGTGCAGTTCGTTGGAGCGGCCAAACTTGCCGTAGTCCACGGTGGGCAGGCCCATGCTGCCCTCAGGGAAGGGCACTCGGATGCTGTCACTGTACGCCTTGAAGGAGAGCACAGAGGGCACCTTCACCTCGCAGGCTATGCCCCCTGGGCCCAAGTAATCCCCGAAGCTCTCTGGCAAGCTGGCAGCTGCGATCGTGAAATTGGAGGTATCAAAGGACACCTGCTCCACGCGCATGGGGGGGCAGCCGTTAAGCTCCTCGGCGCCACGCAGCTCCTTGAACTGCACGTGGTCGTCCACATACAGCCCCGAGCGGCCGTCGCAGTACACGGTGACGGAGCCGTCGTCATTCTTCACCAGGGCGCTCACGATGGCGGTGCGCTCGTTCTCTCCGTCCTTGTCCAGCACGGTGTGGGCCTCGCCAAAGTCAACAAAGAGACGGCCGGCCGCCCCGAGCACGTCTGCGGCGATGAAGGCCACCCCAGCTGCCCGCGCCGCGTCGCCGTACCTGACCGCCTCAGCCTCCGTGGAGTCGCACAGAGCAACGCAGTCGAAAGATGACAGCGCAGACAAGTCCAACGAGTCAGCCACGGACACTTTCACATACTTGTTAAGGTCAGCGAGTTTTTCTTGGGTTGCAGTATCTCGGCGCTTGCCAATGTCAGCCTCGGCAAGGTAGTACTGCAAGCAAACACGCCAAATGAAGCATGGCTGTGGCGTGCAAGCTCAATTGGCTTAAAGTTGACAAACGCACATTGTAACCAAGGTCTTGAACAGCTGTCATTTCAGGATCGTACAGGGTAACCGCTTTTGGCCCAGCCAGGATGAGGTTCTTTGCTGCAGAATGGACATGGAAGTGTTGGCGTGTTGGTGAGCAGGACTGCAGCTCTTCACATACCCGTCTCAACGCCAGTTCCCTTCATTCCAACGATGAGCACATTCATTTGCATTAGCTTTCCCATTCTGCAGCAAGCCAGGGTGCATTTGTTGAAGTTCTTTGCTGCAATTGCTGCTCACGTCTCGGCACCAAATACCGCAAGCTGGCGGCTGTACAGATCCTCATCAACACCTGAAGCATGCTTGGCACTACCTTGAGTTTCCATCATGCGAGTGATTTAATGCGCTTGATGTTATGTAGTGGCTGGTTGATGCGTGCACAGCAGTGAGCCTCCAAATGTTTGGGGATTGCCACTTCTGCAGTTGCACAGTGTGCGAACGGCGTATGCTTGCAGCGACGGCGATTGATTTATCAGCCGCCAGCCCCCGATCGAAGCGAGCTCCTGCTGGCTGCCAAGTGGGTGCTTGGGGGTGGCGCAAGAGGTACGATGATAAAATAGTGCACCCCCCGACACCCTGCGGGGGGGGGTGCCCTACTTCCCATGGACACGAGTTTTGTATGAACTTATTGTGCGCATCCAACACCCTAGGCAAGGGCAGACTCGTACGAAAATAGGAACAGGCTTGTAGCCCGCGTTCTGGTGGGCGAGAAGGCCTCAAGGTGGGGGGTAGTTTGACAGAATTTGCATTTGTTGATGCGGAGTTACAATCGCCAGAAGATTCCTGGGGAGGGGCCCATTCTGCAGGAGGCTGTTTTACACTGCCCCAGAAGTGAAACAGTTGCCCAATTCATTCACCAAGGATGTTGTGACGTATATGCAAGAAGGGTAGGCCTGACGCGTGCGTTCAGTCTATCAGCTGCAGGTCGCACCGCGAGCTTTGCAGAAACAGTAATCCACAGGAGTGCTCTGCAGAAACTGTCATCCATAGGAGTGCTGCTGCTTGCTTGACTTGTCAAATTAGGCAAGCGATTTCCCTGTGCTCCTCCGGATCCTGTTCAGTTTCTTCAGCACAGTGCAAAGCAGTGATGGCGAACATCACACAGCTTGCGATGGATGTTGAGAGTCTGCGCGCAACTCTTGCCCTACAGCAAGAGCAAATCGACGCAGCCCAGGTCACTAGCGATAATGTTTGGATTCTCGGGCGGGCCTTCACGGTGCTCACTATGGTAAGTATCACGGCTGTGTCGGGTGTGAGGTGCTCAACTGCCTTGGCTACTTGTTTAGCTCACATGCATCTTCTGCGCAGCAAGCTGGGTAAATACTTTACTACTCAAACATATAGTGTTCACATGTTTGCCACTTCTGTTGTATTTATCTGTGCAGATTCGCAATGTTGGAGGCTGGACTTGTGAGCACGCGATCGACATCAAATGTAAGTCCTCAGGTCAGCAGCTGAGTTTGGCAATCTCATGAGAAAAACGGCGCAGATTTTGGCAAAAAACTTGGCTGATATGGCAGTCGGCGCCATCGGTTTTTACATGGTCGGATGGGGTCTTGCGGTGAGACTAATTTGTCGCTTGGTAGTGCTTGCACCCTGACCAACCAACATTCGTTGCTGCAGTACGGACCACAGGCTGATGGAGTTCCAAACTGGCTCGCAAGCATTATGGGCACATCTCAGTTTTTGTTTATCGGCGTCACAGACGAATGGGCAAGCATTGTCTTCCAATGGACCTTTGCCGCCACATCCACCACCATTGTATCGGGAGCAGTTGCTGGGCGCATCAAGTTTATCGCATATGTTTGGCTAGCATGGATCCAGACTACAGTCGTGTACCCTATAGCTGCACATTGGGTTTGGGACGCAAACGGCTGGCTTTTCAAGATGGGTGTAGTTGACCTTGCCGGCGATCTGTAAGTTGCATTTGTAACTGTTGCATCGCTCCCAATATCCCGGCTGACGACTATTCCCGCCAGGCAACCGATCACGACCGACCCCCCTCTGCAACCCACGATGAGTTTCTACTTCTTTTACAGGGCTGTGCATATGCTGGGAGGCATGGTGGGGCTGGTGGCCACCGTGTACATGGGCCCTCGGAAGGGCGTCTTCTCGCCATCGGGCAAGTACCTGCCGCTGCGATCCAGCCCTCTAAATGCTGCATTCGGGGGTCTGATCCTGTGGTGGTGCTGGTTCGCCTTCAATGCTGGCTCCACTCTGGGGGTGTCGGGAGGCGTGGATGTTCTTGCTGCCATCGTGTCGTGGAACACCGCGATTGGGGCCGGGGCTGCAGTGGCTGCCGCCCTTTCGCTGTCCTTCTACCGCAGTAACGGGCGCTTCGTGGACATCTTCGACGTGGTGACTGGCCTGCTGGCTGGCCTGGTGGGCATCACTTCCGGCGCCGCGGTTGTGACCAGCTGGGCTGCCCTCATCATCGGCGCCGTGGCTGGAGTGGCAGCCATTTTCATCGGGGAGTGGCTGGCCACGCTGGGCATTGACGACCCCGTGGGCGCTGTGCCTGTGCACGTGGGGGCAGCGGTTGTGGGCATGCTGCTCACGGGGCTGTTTGCGCTGCCGGTGAGCGAGGGCCGTGGGAACACCCTGGCTGGTGAGTTTTACGGGGGCGACGGCACCCTCATTGGCGTGCAGCTGCTGGCTGTGATTGTGATCATGGCGCTTGGCCTGGTGGCTGGTTTGGGCCAAGTGTTGCTGGTTGACAAAATTGTGGGTGGGCTGCGAGTGTCGTCGTTGCACGAAGAACAGGGTCTAGACAAGAGCGAACACAATTTGGTGCAAATTCGCGTGTCCAATCACATGGACGGTCTGGACATGAGTGACAGCGACCAATCTGGCGATTCTGATGGCGACCAGTCTGACGGGGGCAGCCCTGGCCTGGCAGAACTAGGTGATGCCACCTTCACCAAGGAGGGCAAGCGAGTGGTCACCCTGGCCGACCTCTCCGCACTCCCGACTGGCGGCGGCAATTCTCTGTTCGACGAGGGGGAAGCCCCCAACTTCGGGGGCGGGAGGGCCAATCTGCTGGCCCCCGCCGGGGGGGCGGAGGGCAAGGCGCGCCCGACACCAGCGCTGCTCAAGGAACTCATGGGCACATCGCAGGACCTGGCAGGGTTCCTGCTTGACGACAACAGCAGCATGATGGGCACCATGTCGGACCGCGGCACACTCACGGGGCGCTCCGGCATGTCTGACAGCCACCTGGGCTCCAGCGACACCCTGGGCCGACAGCTGGCCCGCATTTTTGCACGAGACGGCAGCCACAGTGTGCGCAGCCTGGCCAGCATCCAAGAGACGTCCCCCAAGGCGCCCGGGCATGTGCACTCTGTCACCAGCGACACGCCGTCATCTGGACGCCCTCCCCGCAGTGGCCCACCCAGCCCCTCTCACCGTCCTGTTGTGCCAGGGGAGGGGACATCCTCCACCAACCGTGCGGTCCGCACTGCATACGGCAACGGCGGCATCTACTACGGCTCCAAGCGCACTTCGGGGGGGGGGAGCAATCGACGCGCCAACGCGGCCAAACTGCTGTCGTCCATGCAAAAACGCACCCACAAGAAAACAGTCAAAGAAATGAAGAGCTCCCAGGCCAAACTGGCCAAGCAGCTGTTGCGGCTGACCGCTGAGATGATTCTGGAGCGCACACAGGACGACATCGCGTGGGTGCCCATGCACCAGTTGGATGCGTTCCAGCAGAACTATTCAGCGGTCAGCGCGGCTGATGGCGCCCACAGCAGCCTGACTGTGGAGCAGATGCACCCCAGCGTGAAGAAGCTGCAGGACCACGCCCGACGCAAGAGTGCGGCTGCGAGCAACGCACGCAAAAGCTCGGCTGCCAACAGCAAAGCGAGCGCGGCCGCTGTCGCCAACGCTGCCGCTGCAGGTGCAGCAGCAGGTGTGGGCTCGCCCACCACCGATTCCACGGCTGCAGCTGCCACTGCTGGGGGCGGCAGCATGGACGAAGACGGACCCACACCCAGACCCCAGATTGCGAGTAGCTCCCTGTCGTCACCGGAGGCCATGCTGCCTACCAGCAGCCTGCAGATGGGCGGAGTAGGGGCTTCTGTGAAGGGGGGGGCAGGGGAACAGGCTTCAGGGGGGGTGGTTGACAAAGTGGCGAAGGGGGGGGGGCCGGCAGGCGCCAGCGTGAACCCCATTGGCGTCTCCCATGCCCTTCTTGAGGAACTTGAGCTGGACGACACTGAGAGCATGTAAGAGTGTACATGTGCAGGGGTGAGTGTAAGTGTGAGTGAGGGGTTGAGGGTGTGTAGGCGCGACTTGAATGTGGTGAGACTGTACGGGGGCCCACGGCTGAGCGTGAGCCCCCTTCAGGTCAAATTTGGCTGCAGCGGCAAGGATATTACTGCTGCAACAAATCAAAATGCACACGCCTGCCTCACATGCTGCCATTTGCCCTAGCAGTATGTCGCCTGTGTGCGACAAAGTGGGACCTGCACCAACCTAGTTTGACCCGCAGCATGCAGGCCATCGGAGCCAATGCACTTCAAGAGGTTCTGAAATTCCTATACACGGCTGATGTTTGCCAATTCGCACAAGTGGCAAAGTGGGCGTATGCTGTGTCCTCAGAGCAGCAAGTGTGGCTTGAGCGACTCTCCCACAACTTGTCACGAGAGGCACTGCTGCCACCTGAAGAAGTGCTTTTGCAGCTCCAGCAACAATTGAGAAAGTCAATCCCAATTGCAACTTGCTTCTGTTTGCCCAAGTTTCTGTATCTGAAGCGCAGCTTGGAGCTAAGGGAGCGCAATGTGAGCAGACGAAATTGCTTGCGGATTCTGCTGGTTGCGTTTAGTAGCTTCGTGTTTGCAGAGGAGTAAGCTTCACAAAAAGCTACACGGACTGCTCCAAACATGCGCATACAATTCTTTGCATTTCTCGGCCAGAGCCCTGTCGATGTTGGATGCCAAGTTGCGAGTAACTTCGGGGCAAGGCGTGAGGCAGCGAGTGCAGTGGCACAATCTGCCTCGGGCCAGCTCCGCCATCAAGCCTAGCACCAAACAAACAGCACTTCCTGGATTACGCCCATCCAGCAGTGACTCACTGGACGCACATGTGTCTGGTGGTGCACCCAGGGCTCCCCACGCAGGCCCCAGTCGCACTCGCAAACTGCAGTCCACAGCCAACACCCGTTGGACCGGCAGCACAGTGGCTGAGGGGCACATCACGCTGCAGTGGGATAGGGGGGTGAATCACACTGCAAGCTTGGCTCGTGCTGGGGGGCGCCGCACCGTTGCTGAGGCTACTGCCGCCCCCGCGCAGCTGCGGCTGCACTGCATGACAGCATTGGGCCGTGAAGTGCTGGTAGCCTCCTTTGACTTGAACAAGCTGTGGGCTGGCCGCAAGACCTCCAATGGCTGGCAAGGTTCCCTGGGCGAGGTGCTGTCTGGCGGCAGGGGGTCCGCTGCCCAATCGGCCCCCGAAACTCGAATGCTGTTTGAAGACGAACAGCTGAAAGTGTTTTGCGTGCCAGCATCGGGCGGCACGTGCCGCACTGCAGCAGCTGCGTGTAGCTTGCTTGTGGGAGTGTGGCGGCATGCAGCTGCTGCAGGCTCTGCCGCCGGCAATGCAGGCCTGGGTTTGCTTTTGCGAGATGTGGCCTTCTGCCGTGTGCTGCTGCCCCACAGCGCCCTGCTGCAGGCTGCGCTGGCTGAAGAGCGCCTGTTCTACGCAGGCAAGCGACGCCACACAACTGACCCCCGCAGCGACAGCAGCAGCATCAAGCCGCAAGCCCCCCGTTCCGTGGCTGGGGCGCTATCACGCCTCCTGCCTGCCGAGTGGCACTCCTGGGCACTGTTAGGGCCAGCAAAGCAGTGTGGCGATACGCGCACAGGGCTTAGTCAAGCACCTGTACCCACAGTGGCGACACCGGCGGGCCATGCTTCCGACAAGGCTCCCAAGTGCACCGGGCCAATGCCTCAGCCTGGAGCAGCAGCCCCTCCTCCGTCCAGGCTGAGGGCCCCAAAGGCTGGAAGAAGGGCAGCACATGGCGCCCATCAAAGTAGCACGCAACGGCAGCAGGCCCACTCTGCAGGTAGTAGCTCGGGGTCAGGGGGGCCTAGACCTGCCGCTCGGGGCGAGGGGGTCCACTTTGGGAGCGTTCGCCCTGGGATTGCAAGGGATGTCCCAATTTGGGCCCAAGACTTGGATGCAGTGGCAGCCGCCTGCTCTCGTGTCTCCTGCTTGGGCAAGCCAGTGGTGGCTGCAAGGCCCCCCAAGGCAGGCGCCCAAGCCCCCCCTCCTGCGTGGCTGTGCCCGGAGCCACCGGCCGCCAAGGCAAGCGAGGTCCGCGGGCCCAATCTAGCAGCGCTGCCCGAGTTTGCGGTGCATGTGTGCTTCCGTGGCCTGCATTCCTCCCAGCCCCGTTCCTCCCTGGTGCAGCGGGGAGCAGGGAAGACGCTGGGCAGCAAGGCGCAGGCCTTCTCATGGGTGGGGGACGAGCGACAGGCAGGGGAGGACCGGGCTGGCACGGGGCTGAAGGCTGGGGATGCCTCTGTGTGGGATGCAGGGCGCAGTAGCACGGTGGTTCATGTTTCTCGCCAGCTGCCCCACGTGCTGTGTCAAGGGGGGCGCGCCGGCGAGGATGAGCACACAGCACGACTGGAGGCGACGCTGCAACAAGCGGTGCACGCATCCTCCTTCAATTCCAGGCAAGGTGCTTCACGACAGCAGGCACTTGCAGGCCGCCCGGCATGGGACAGTGGCGGGGACACCCCCCCCCAAGACATGGATGAGGGGGGGTGGACTTTTGACTCCCAAGCCAGCACTGGAGAGGGGCGAGACAGCTACATGCAGCAAGCGCAAACAGTCATTGGGGGAAGTGCTGTCTCAGCTGCATCGCGTCGTGCAGAGCTAGAGGCCACGCTGATTGGTCGAGGCTCGCTGCGGCCCACCCCCCACCACAGCATTGGCAGGGGGGGGACAAGTCACGCGCAGGCCAGCGCCGTGCTTAGCTGCATCGGAGCCACTGGCGATATGCAGCACGGAGCCTTGGGCAGCGATGTGGCGTCGTCCTTCCACAGCAGCAGCGCCCTGGGTGAGCTGGCGCAGTGGGCGGTGCACCCCTGGCCCCCCAGCCTGGCGTGGCCCACCACAGGGGCTGGTGCCACAGCTGCCTATGCTGCAATGCAGCACACGTCTGCAAACTCGCTACTGGCGGAAATAATGGTGTACACCCCATTGGGCAAGGTGTGTTTTGTGGGCGCCCAAGTGGTTGCGTGCGACGTGCTGGGCGAGGAGGAGACCGGGCAAGAAGTGTTTCACCTGCGTTGCTCCTTCCAGGCCCGATCTGCGCCTGGCAGCACGCCGTACTGCATCCAGCTGGAGGCCAGTGTGATGCGCAGGGGGGTCGCGGAGGGGCGCCCTGCCTGGGCTGTGCGGTCGTGTGACCTGCACCTGCCCCCCCAGGTGGCCGCTGCATGGAAGGCAATGCTATAGGACGCCCCCACCTTGTAAACGTATATGAATCAATTCAACGCATCACATGAACCCCGCCTCGCTTGCAGTGGCCATGGCCCCGGGCAGCAGCTTCGCCAGGGCAGTGAGGGTGGTGTCCCAGTCCACTGGCCCGTACTCCCCGGGTTTGAACTGGATGAGCCAGCCCTCGCCCTCCAGCTCTCGCAGGGCTTTCTTGAGCGATGCACGGGGGGCGTGCTGGGCCACACCCCACAGCTGCTGGGCCTTGGCTGCAATGTCATCGGCGCCGGCGCAGTCAGTAGCGATGCCGCTGTCACTCCACGACACCTGCACAGCATGCACAGCGAGCTGTCGTGCAGCTGCCAGGCTCTCTCCGCTTGCAGCACTGCGTGTACACTCCTGCAGCTGCAGTGCAGCCGCAGGCCACATAATGGAGACCGCAGCATGCAGCAGCGCTGGCACCAGGTGTCGCTGCACACTGACTCGCATAAAGCCACACTCCAAGTCGTCATGTGTGAACTGCGAGGGGGCAGCGGCAGCAGGAGCAGTATTTCCGCTGCATAGCAGCAATTCGCCTGCATTGGCCATCTCGTGCAGCACGCTGAGTATTGGAAAAAGCACGGCCAGGCGTGCTGCCCCTCCAGCAGCTGTCTCCTGAGCACGGGCGAAAGCTGGATCCAACAAAGAAACCAATGTGCTGTGTGCAGTCACTATGGCAGACTGTGCCACTTGACCAGCACCTTGACCGGTATTGCCTTGTATGGATGCCCCCCCCCTTGACCGCTTACTGGAGGGGGGCGCAGGGGGTGCTGCCGCAGGGGCGCGGCTACCCTCCTGATCGGGCTGCTTGAGAGAAAGCCATAAAGCTGTAGTGAGCTGCGACAAGGACATGTCCTGCAGCTCCTGCAGTGTATAGCCCGCGTGCTGTTGGCTTGCGGCTGGGCTTTGGAGCAGCAAGCGGGAGGCGGCCTCCACAGACGTACTGCTTCCCTGCGCACCAGGCAGCAAGCAGGGTGCCTTGCCCATGTCAGTGCGCGAGGAAGCGCTTTCGAATTCCTGTGCTACCTTGCGATGCGGCGTTGTGGCCGCTTTGAGCTGCGGCAGGCTGGCAGCGGTGGGCTCCTGCGGCGGGCAAGACAGGTCAGGGAGCACCGCATGTACAGGCAGCGCTGGAGCAAGCTCTGCAGCAGGGCGACAATACTCATCAATCCACAGTCGCATGGTGGTGGCCCACGCTGCCATCAGCTCGTCGTAGCCCTGCACCTGCCGCACGGTGCGAGCAGACACCTCCCAGGCAGGGCGCCCCGGGTCGTGGCTGAGCCAAGGGGCACGCCTGACGTTACCCAATAGCTGCACCATGCGGCCCAGATGCAAGTCTGGCACGTCTGCCTTGGGAGTCCCACCGATGGTGTGGGTGAAAACAACACAATCGACCACTCCCGTGCCGTCGTCCAAAGCAATGTGATCTGCAAACCGACCAATCAAAAGTGCAAATCACATTGCAAGCGCGGGCGTGAAACTTCAACATACATCTTCCTTCCCGCTGCTTGCTGCTAACTATCGTGCCTGAGAGCAGGATGGAGCGCACAGGGTGGCCAGAAATGTACGCTGCCAGTAGTGAGTTGTCTGCAACGGGTAGTGCCGTCAGCAGCTGGCAAGCAAACACGTGCACATCTACCTGTAAATCAAGAAAAAACAAAGTTGATTTCATCCCTCATGCAAAATGGCCACAATTTGGTAAACTCACCCAAAACAGCGGGTGCAAGCCCCAAAATGATGATGCTGTAGTTGCCATGAAATTTCGTCAACACACATCACGCATAAAAATCAGACCCAGGGTCATGCGAAGGCTGCAACACCATACTGATTTGACACTTTTATTATTATTAAATTTAAATGTATCATAAGTGCATTAAGGCAGGACTATTCACAGATTCATGCACACACAAATATGACGAGCTGGCATGACAATGGGTGGTCACTTTCCACATTTTGCTTTGTCCGGGGCTGCTTGCAGTGTTCAAGCACAGCAACCGACTGGGCGAGATATGACGTAGTATAATCTATGTTTCAAGTAGTGACAAATCAGAGGCCTATTCCTCTGGCCAGGCTGGGGGCACCGTCATGCACCACACGCAGGCACGGAAGCGCCCAATGCCAACGAGCACAGGACTGGCTACGTGCACACCGCATTGTGCTTCATGAAAAAACGTTCATCACAGCCGATTGGGCGCGAGGTGAGGCGGCCGTGCTGCTGCTGCAGCCTGCTCCCTTGCAGGGCTGGCTGTGCCCCGGGCGCTCGCTGTAGGCAGCAGCTCATCGTGCATGCTACTGCTTGAAATCACCGCCGCGGTCCACATCGCTGCCTTGCGCCGCTGCAGCTGATGCTGCACCAGTGTCATCCACGATAGCCCCACCTAGGGACCTAACGGACGTAGCAGTCTGCAGCGGCACAGCCACGGTAACTGCCAACCCCTGCCCGCTGTCCCCCCCTCTGGGGTCAGTACTCTGCGAACTCGCGGTACTCTGCATGGTTGCTTGTGCTTGCACCCGATCAGCCTTGCGCTGGGCAGATTTCTCCCTGGCCATTTCAGCGAAGTGCTCCTTCACCCTGTCAGCTTGGTCCCTGGGTACAAACACGACATCCCCTGAGGACTGCCGCTGGTGCAGCGCGGTGGTGGCAGCCTTGAGCAGCTCCTTGATGGCCCGCTTCTGTGCACGGGCATGCTTGCGCTCCGCCTTCTCCCGCTGCTCCTGGGTGGGGGGGGCGGGCTGCAGGGGGGTCTTGCGCTGCGGGGACGTGGGGGCCCCGCCTGCCCGCGGGTTCATTGGAGCCAAAGCCCCAGCAGGTCTGGGTGGCAGGTCAAACTTGACCCCACTTTGTGCGCTTGAGTAAGCGTCGCTGCGACCAGCTCGTTTCTCAGCGACGCCCATGCTCCCAGGTGGCACGGGGCCTGTGCCCACCACCGACTGCATGTCCACGTCCCCTGTATCTGCCAGCACATCCAAAGCCTCCCGCACAGACATGGAGCGCGAAGTGTCTCCCTGCTCCGCCCCACCCCGCTCAAAATCCCCGCTGACGCTGTTTTCAAAGTCGGGGCGACCCGCCCTGCCACCACCTCCACCCGCAGTGGATATGCTGAAGCCGCCGTCAGACATGGTGTCATCATCCACGGACCCCCCATCCAGCGTGAGTTTCACCAGATTGTGCTCCGCTTCGTCCATGCCCATTTGCTGCATGGCGGTGGTGACCTGCAGGCCCACTGTGTGGTCCACGAACCACACCACTGCACCCCCAAGCACCAAACCCCACGCGATCGTGGCGCAAAGAGCAGCCAACTGGACGCCCAAAAGGGTCCCGTCGCCCCCGTAGAAGATGCCTGCGAGCGTGTTGCCCCTGCCTTCGCTGGGATCCATCGCGAAGAAAGCAGTGAGCAGCATGCCTGCAATGGATGACCCAACGTGAACCGGCACAGCGCCCACGGGGTCGTCGATGCGGAACCATACGACCAGCTCGGTCACGTAAATGCCCACGATGCCAGTGGTGATGCCGATGAGGATGGCCGCCCAGCCCGCCACCACAGCAGCGCCCCCCGTGATGCCCACAAGTGCCCCCAGCAGCCCCGTGATCACGTCGAACACATCCACGTACTGGGCCCCGGAGCGGAAGTAGGACACCAGCAGGGCAGCCACCACCCCCGCCCCAGAGGCCAGCCCGGAGTTCCACGCTACAATGGCTGCAAGGCGGTCCCGACCGCCAGTCAGGCCAAGCGTGGAGCCTGCGTTGAACTCAAACCAGCAGTACCACAGGATGAGGGCGCCGAAGGCGGCGTTCAACGGTGATGCGCGCATGGGCAGATACCTCCCAGAGGAGGTGAATACGCCACTGCGAGGACCCAGGTACTTTGTGGCAGCCAGGCCCATCACCCCCCCCAGCGTGTGCACTGCGCACTGCCCGGCAAGGTCCACCACACCCAGGCTATACAGCCAGCCGTCCTTGGACCACACCCAGTGAGCCACAAAGGGGTACACGAATGTGGTTTGCAGAAAAGACATCCACACATAGGCAATGAAGCGCATGCGCCCTGCCGCAGCCCCAGACACAATGGTCGCAGATGTGGCTGCGAATGTCCACTGGAAGAAAACATCTGAAAAATCGTCTCCTACATTTTCTACTGCAAATTGTGAGGTCCCCATGAACGCAGCAGCCGCATCAGACACTCCGCTAGCCTTCGGGCCAAACTGCAGAAAGCGGTTATGACTGTGTGGTCACGAAACTGAACTTCCTGAGCACCAGGCAGCAAACAGGCTTTGTTCTTAGCGACATGCTCAAAACGCTGTCATTTTCCTTCTCGCTAAATACTCACTGCAACAGCCCAGCCCAATAGGTAAAACCCAATAGCTCCAACAGCCATGTCGGCAACTGCGATTGGTGTAGAGAGCATGACAAACTAGCGCATCAAGGTAGCTGACCCGACACAGGCTCGAAGAACTTACTGTTTTTTATTAAAATGCTAGATGTGTTTCTCGATGAGACCTGCGAATCGCATGAGTGACGCGGGACTGCAGGAAAATGTGTCATGACTGCCGCGTGCGACGAGCTTACCAAACCTGCCTCCAACATAGCGAAACTGCGAAATGAAAGCAAGGGTGAAGGAGATGAATTTCAAGGCGCGATTTAATTCGCTTCTGCACCCACCCAGCTTGCTGCAAATGAAACGGGAGGTGAGGCACAGCAAAGGCAGTGTCCATCACAGCACTTCGCACCATTGCCAGAACTGCAAAAGCCCTGGATATGACCCATGAATTGTCGATTGTGTCTCGTAGGCTTGATAAATCTGCCTGGGTTTGCTGCAGCATGTCCAGCAAAGCTGCATTTGTGATGTTCTGAGCCATACTGTGTCGCGTGAAGGAAGTGGTCGCGATGTCAGGTCAAGGCAAGCCTGTGAGCTGGTCAACAGCCGAGCCTTGTGCTGAAAAAACTCAATGAGGCAGCCTAATTTTGCAGGTGTCGACCAAGTGCTGCACGTGCTGCACTCCTTTGTAGTTTGCAGAAACAAACTTGCAGTCTCGAAAGCAGCTATGGTCGGCTGCGGCTGTGCCTGCAAGATTTCGTATGACAAGCAAGCCAACAAGCTGCCCAGGTATGAAGCTTTCAAATGGTCCATAAATATTACTGTGCAATCTGAAGTCACCTGCAGTATTCCAACACGCGCAAGGTGTTTTCAGTGGCCACAAAACATTTCATGGCCCCCAAACAAAACAAGGACCAGTTGCCCCGCCCGTCAACCGTATGATCAACAGTTGCGTCGCGTGAGCATCGAGCTCTTGGTACATCTTACATCCTTGTCTTGGTCACGCAGCCTCGATCAACAAGCCAGGTGTCTGGCAGGCTGCACGACAGGCCGGGGCATGCCAGGTCTGAGATTGCAACTGTGGAGAAGCCCAGTCGTGCAGTGCTTTAGCACGCCATGAAGCTCCAAGGAATGCACTATTTGACTGCTGTGTGCGGAGTGCTGGCACTTATGGCTGCTGCAGCCGCACTTACGGACGATCAAGGCGTCGCCTGTGTAGCTTGGCGAGCGACAACTGACTGCTCTCCCTGGGCTGACCGCGCACCCCAGCACGATAAACAATGCAGCCATACGATAGAATCAGATGATTCAGGCTTCTGTGAATGTGCGGGTGGGGTGTTTACCTCTCACACAAGCTGTGGACACAGGAATTTCACGTGCGAAGAGCACTGCGATTCACTTCTTCGTCAGGGCTGTGTTGTCAGCCCAGCAGATGGGTCCTTGTCATGTGGAAAACTCCAAACGAATGTACGTTAGCTTTGAGTACCGCTAGGTCTGCATTTTTGTGCACGTGTTGCTGCACAGGCGGATACTGGGCAAGGCTGCCGAGAGCGACGTGGACTTGAAACGCGTGTGAAACACCTCGAGGGCCAGGTTCAACAGTTGCTTGCGGCAGCAGCAGTTTCGCAAGCACAATCTGCTGTTGACGCAGCATTTTGGCACAATCGATGTCCGTCTGGTTGCACAGGGCAGATATCGACTGGTTTGCGGCTCTCCCGGGCTTGGGTGAACGACGAATTGTCGCAGCTGGCTGGTGGCAAGCTGCCAGGTAGCAACCTCGCTGCCAGCCACGACAAAGACAGCGAGAGCACAGACCCTTCCACGACAAGCACTTTGTCTGAACTGGAGGAATTCATTGGAGACCTGAAGCAGCAACCCATCATGCAGCGCACGCAGTGGCTGCAGACCCTGTCTTTTTTGGATTCTCTGCAGCTGCCAGACGAGGATGTGGACCACTTCATGAGCTTTATGTTCATTCCCGTCGTGCCTGCCTTGGTGCGTTTCGATGGCTCTCTTGTCGAGGACAAGACTGCTTCCGCAGTGCACCGCCTGCAGCAGCGGCTGGAGCTCCTGAAAAGCTCAAACAGCCCCGAGGCAGTGATTGTCAGCAAACTACTGGAAGTCAACGGGTTTAAATCCCTTCAGCAAGCCTCTCGTTCACATCAAATAAGCTCTATGCAGCTGTATTTGCTCATTCAGTGGTCCCTGCAGGGGGGGCGCCCATCCAAGCTGCCCAGTCAGCTGGGCAATGCAGTGTTTCACTGGACGGGCGCAGCCCTGCGAGCGACCATACACGCCGAGCGGACGGGCATGTTCCAGGAGGGCATGGCGCCGGAGCCCCAGCCCCTGGCCATGCAAGACCGCTTGGCCCTGCTGCGGCTGGGGGGCATATATGATGATGACTCGTTGCCCCGGGAGCACCAGCACCAGCAGCCACACAAACAGCACGCATATGATGGTTCAGCAGAGCAGGAGGCACCTGCACAGGAACAGGCGGTGCCAGCAGAAGCCGCAGTAGAAGTGGCGACGAGCACCCCAGCCCCAAGTCAGCAAAGCACGCCGGCAGCACAGGCAACAGCGACACAGACCGCGACCCCCACAGCACCTTCTGCACCGCTGCCATTGCGTGCTCGGCTTGGAGCGGGTGCTGGCGCTGCCACCGGCTTGCACTCCCTCCCTTTTGACCTGCCCCTGGCAGTGGAGGTCGTGCAGGAGCAGCTAGTAGAGCTGCTATCCACTGCACGCAACCTGCAGGCATACTTGAACAGCGATGCAGGGGTGCAGGCTGCAGCCTCAGGCAGCATGGCCTCTGTGGCGCAGCTCACCGCCATGGGCTCCCCAGCTGCTCTAGCTGTTCTTGCTGGAAAGCCGCACGAACACAGCGTATTCACGCCCACTGGGCAACTGAAGCTGGGTCTGGAGGAGAGCGTGTTTGGCTACTTTGACGCCGCGTTCCATGCGGCCGGCCTGACCAAGCAGCAGCACCTGCATGCCGCGCTGGCTGCTCGAGACGTCGCCAGGCAGCGCATGCTGGACATGGGGATCGCTGTGGCACAGCAGTGCCCTGCGATGTTTGACCCGCCACAGGTTCCCTCTGCTACACTGCAGCGGTGGGGACCTCAGTGGAACAGCCCCTTGTCTCAAACGCGATCAAAGGGGGGGTTCCTGACCCCCCTTGCAGCCCCCATGCCCCGGCACAGCAAACCCATTGCTGCAGACGCCATGCAGCTGCTGGGGCTGGCGCCGATGAGCGCTGCATCTGCTGCCCACTCTGTGCAAGTGGCTTCAGGGGATGTGCCCTTGGGGGGGCAGGGGTTGCCTGCCGCCAAGCTGTACCGGGGACGACTGCTAAGCATGAAGCGGCCCCCACTACAGGCCCAGACCGAGCGGTGTGCAGCTGTGTCTGCGCCTGCATCTCTGCACGATCTTCCAGGCGATGCACCCGTGAGCTTCGCGCGGCAGGAGGCTGTGAGGCGAGCCTTCCAGCACGCCTGGCACGGGTACGCAGCGTTTGCCCTCGGCTCAGATGTGCTGAAGCCTGTCTCCCGCACTGGGGAGAAGGATGGAGATGGGTTGTGCAAGATGGGCATGACTGTAATTGATGCTATGGACACGGCGGTGGTGATGGGCCTGCCCGACATCGTGCAGAGCACCCTGGACTGGGTGGAGACACACCTGACTGTCAACGGCCAGGCCAACATCAACTTGTTTGAAACGACAATCCGCGTGGTGGGGGGGCTGCTATCAGCGTATGCTCTCACGGGCAGGGACATGCTGCTGCAGAGAGCTTCCATGGTGGCCACTGCGCTGCTGCAAAGCGGCGCCTTCGATACGGAATACAGCATTCCTAAGGGCACCGTCACGCTGGCAAATGAGCCATTCAGCGCAGATGACCATAGACGCAAGGGCAGTTCCATGAACCCGTCTTGGCTGAAGGGCCGGTCTGCCATCAGCGAGGTGCTCACCCTGCAGCTGGAGTTTGAGTTCCTGTCGCGGGCAACTGGCGATGAGCGCTTTGCGGCTGCGGCAGACCAGGCACTGGCGCACGTGCACTGGCTGACATACGGCGGCGTGCAGCAGCAGCATGTGGCTGCGAAGATCAAACCGGAAGACTTACCCTGGGCCATCCCCAAGACCCTGGGTCTCCTGAACATCTACATTGACCCTACCAGCGGCCAGTTCGACAGCGGCAGCCCCATCACGCTGGGCGCACGGGGCGATTCGGCGTACGAGTACTTTTTGAAAATGTGGCTGTCCAGGGGCAAAGTGGGGGACAGTGCCGCCGTGTCCAACACTACTGCCCTCAGCGAGGCCATGGCAGCCGGCAGCGAGCTGCTGGGCGATGTTGTACTGGCGGCTGCCGCTGCTGCGATTCCCGAGCAGGCCGACCTGTCGCCCACGGCAGCAGCACCCTCAAAGCACGCACAAGAGGCGTTACAGGCTCTGGCCTTTACCACAGGTGACGATGCCGGACAGAGTGGCCCCGTGTCGCACAGGACCCCCCCCCCCGAACCCACTGCAGCTGAACTGGCAAGTGTCTTGGCGCTGGATATGCACCACACGTCTCTGCACGGTATCTTGAGCCGCCTGTTGCGCTCAAGCCGAAACAGCAAGCTGAGCTTTTTCGGCGAAGTGACGCTTGGGGATGGGTACAGGGCTGTGCAGACCAGCACGGACAAGAAAACCAAGCTGCAGACGCACCGCGCTGTGAACGCACCCCCCCAGTTCATGACCAAAATCCGCAGCAAGGCAGACACCGCACTGCTGCAGGACGACGGCGGCATTCCGGGGGAAGCTGGCACTGGCGATGTGATGCTGCAGCTGCTGAGGCATTTCTCAGAAATCGCAGAGGTGCTAGGAGCCAACGGTGCAGACGGGGGTGATGCAGCCACACAGCAGTTTGCCGACAAGCTGTCCTCGGCACGACTAGCAGCTACACGCGCAAGGCCAGCTGCAAGCGGGAAGATGGACCACCTTGTGTGCTTCATGCCCGGTGTGTTGGCGCTGAGTGCTGCCCACGGTGTGGGCGTGAACACGACCTTGTGGGGGGTGCACTCCCTGCAGCGCATTGCCCAGGCGGCCGAGACAGCGGTCTGGTCCGCCATGCCGTCACTGCTGGACACAGCTGAAAGCGGACAAGCAGGCCACCGAAAGGTACCCACCACCCAGTGGCTGCTGCCCTCAGCTGACCTGGTGCCGCACCTGCGTAAGCACCTGCCCCAGGATGCCCCCCCCGATTTGGATGCCAAGCAGGTGGCCCTGCTGCTTCGCGCTGCCCGCGCCCTGCAGCGTTACGTTGCACCCCTCACCAAGCAGCTGCTACAAGCACACATGCAGCTGGTGCGTGCGGGGGGCGCTCCCGCTGCCTCCCAAGACCTGAATGCCCAGCGAGTTGCGGCAGCCCGTGGCAGCACTGCATTGTCCCGGGCCGCCAGCAGCGCCCTCTCCGCCGATGAGGTGCTTGAGCTGCACATTCTGTATTTGCACACGCTGCGGGTGCACAGTGAAGCTGATTCCTTCCTGGTGGAGCAGCCTTCCCCCGATGATGCGCTGCAGGCTGTGCTGGCAATTGCAGCTGAAATCACGCGCTCCTGTATGGCTATGTACACCCAAGCGGCAACAGGCCTGGGCCCAGAAATCGCGACATTCGAGGTAGGCAGTGGCGCCCCAGCATCTGCACACCATGTGCTGAAACAGCTGGACGCACGCTGGCGCCCTGAAGCGAGTCGTCACGCCGAGCGTGCTCTGAGAGCATCATCAGCGTTCGTGTCGGCTGATGGAGGCACATCTCTGAGCGGGGACCCCCAAAAGATGCAGCATGCAAGCCAGCGAGGGGGGGGGCATTCAGCGCAGCAGCGTGGCCGAATGGCACTGCCTCAGGCACTGCAAGACGCTGTGATGCAGGCCACTCGTGAGCGCTTTATTGCCATGGCTTCACCCCCTGCCAGCGGAGATGTGCACATCAACGCAGATGCCGCTCACAGCCTGCTGCGGCCCGAGACAGCAGAGTCGCTCTTCGTGCTGTGGCGAGTGACACACGACCCCTTGTACCGGGAGTGGGGGTGGCGTATCTTCCAGGCCATTCAGATCCACGCAAGGGTGGTTTGGGGGGGCTACACCTCCGTGAAGAACGTGAACCGGGCCCTTCCAGGGGGGCAAATCATGTCCTGGCTGTCCTGGCAAGTCCCAGAGCTAGTACAATCACTGCAGGCACACGCCACAAATGGCAGCTTGGGGCTGCATCGTATTCCAGAGGGGGCTCACCTTTCACGTGTGTCGCGAGATGCCCTGCGCACGCAAGCGCAGAACAAGCCCATGTTCAGGGCCGTGGGATCTCGCGTGAACGTGCACGGTGCACAGCTCGCAGAGGGCCTGACTGTGCCAGACTCGGCACCCAGGGACACCGTGCCCACACAGGAGCGTAGCAATCTACGGGACTCCATGGAAAGCTTCTTCCTTGCAGAGACGCTCAAGTACCTGTACTTGCTGTTCAGCGACGAACACGTGCTGCCGCTGGATGAGTGGGTGTTCAACACAGAGGCGCACCCCCTGCCGGTGCGCGGGTCGCCCCTGGATGTACAGAGCTGACGTACTCCTCACCCTGTCTCAGCCAGCTCGTGTGGTTGCGGGGGCCCCTTGCTGCGAAGCTGGCAAAATCGCGCCACCACGCTACCACCGTACTTGTTTAATATCATTTCTTGGTGTTTTGGGGTCTTCAATATTGTGAATTTCAAAACGCTAGCAGCGTGAAACACAGTCGATCGCACGGCGACCAGCTCAGCAACTGCCGCAACGCAAAGGAAACTCTGCTGCTAAGTGCACCATAAATGCAGCTACCAGACCACACAGGATGCTTTTCATCTGCACTTTTGCGCTGCTCTCAGTAGCACTCTCTCAACCATCCAGCGGCATCCAGTACAGTGTGTTGTATCCCCACGTCCAGTGTTGTGCCCATGGAGCAGTGCTCCAGGCTATCTGCACTGGTTGTGTGCAGAGTGGCTCTCCTCGCACAGTACAACTACTAGCGGGGAGATCTTCAACATTTCATTGGCCGGTGCCTTGGGAAACTTGGCTTGAAAACACAACAGCAGCCGTTGAATTTCGCCTGGAAAAGTGTTTCGGCCAATCTTGGCTCCAGGTCCAGCGGGGCGAGCCTTTTGGCAGTTCGGTACAGTTCAACACAAGCTGGGGAAGGGAAATCAATATCGTGCGCCATACAATCGATCATGGCAATTTCTGGATCAGAGTTATCGCGCAAACTGCGGCAGAAGCAGATCTCATTGTGGCCACGAAAGGTATATCTTTGCGTTTCATTGGGGTTACACAGCAAATCATTCTTGCACTTGCAGGTCCGCTCAAACCGTGGCTGCCAAGCAATGCAAGCATTTCTCTAGAGCCATACCTTGAAGATGAACCGCCCCAGTCGAATTCAGATCCACTTTCCCTGCTTTTGAGCTTTTCGACGCACGCAGCAGCCGCTGGCCAACAGTACCGGGTGTTTCAAGCAGACGCACCGATCGGCGGCACCAGCGGTTGCGGAACATCGGCACCCGTGCACGAGTGCATCACGAGCACAGTTTGTGGCGTAGAGCGGGCTATGCAGGCTCTGTCACCCTGGACTACTTTTGCCCCAGGGCAGACCCACAGCATCCTGCTGCCAAGCCTCAAGCAGGGAAGCCGCAAGGTGTTTCAAGTCATGACCAGGGACGCCCAGGGACGCAAGCGTGTGTACAGGGCCGTGAGTGCTGTGCCAGTGTATGAGGAGTCTCGGCCGGCGCACAGCTCCGACACCATCGTGCTGGTATCTGGCAGCATCGCCGGCGTGCTGCTCCTACTCCTGCTCACGCTGGTCGTCGCCAAACTGCGCTTGGACCTGCTGCTCGTGGAGCGGGTACAGCAGCGCGAGCGCTTGATCGAGCAGCGCTTGGAGCGCAAGCTGCAGCAGGGGACCCAGTCTCCTCGGCGCAAGCAGACTCCCCGACAACGCCCCCCCCTGTCTGGAGTGGGTGGGCCTTTGCCGCTGCCGCAGGCGGTGCGCGCCTCAACTCATGCGGCCAAACACAGCCCTCTGCCGCCTGGTGGGATGGGCGAGGCCAAGGGAGGGGCGCCGCCTCCCCCCAGCCCAGGCACCCGCCGGCAACACAGCACAGTGGCGGACCCCATTGCTCGGGCGCACAGCAATGCAGCATCGTCCAGCACGCCCTACGAGGTTAACAGAGGCCTCAGCTTGCAAGGTCAACACGGCAGTGCAGGCGGACCCACTGATCCCAAAATGGCCTGGGCATGATGGTTCGTGTTGTTTCAACGCTTCACATAATGTATTGTACCCATCAATCCATCAGCCACCCCGCCCTACTTGTGCAGGAATGCGGCCGCCCCCGTCATGCTGACAGCCAGTATGCCGCCTAGCACAATACCAGTGCATGTCTTTCCTGCATTCCCCCATGCGCTTGAGCCGCCCTCGGCGGTTTTGGAGCGCAGTCTCATCGCACCAGGGGTGCGCACGCCGTGAACGCCAGCTGCTAGTCGCAGGGGGCTGCGTCCAGGGGTAGGGCTGGGCGCATCGCTAGCGTCAACAGCAGGGGTGCGTCTATCTGGCAAGTCGTCCACTACGCCTGCAATCACAGATCGAGGGCTTGACGCTGCACTGGAGCTGTTGGACGTGGTCGCAGTGCGACGTGCTTTGCGCAGGCTCGGGGAGGCGGCCTCTGCCGTGTCGACGCTGCTCACGCTGCTGTCGCTGTCGCTGTCGCTGGCAGATGGCCCCTCGCTGGAGTCCACGATGGCTGCAGCGGCAGCAGCTGCTCGCGTGCGCTTGGCTGGTCGCCTGGTGCGGCTCGCCACCTTCACTGGGGAAGGCGAGTGAGCACTTGAGTCACTGGATGCGTCCTCATCCCCACTAGAGACAGAAACGATGGCAGGTGCAGCCGCTCGAGCCCGCTTGGCTCTGGTGCGTGCTGGGACCCGCTGCTTCGCAGGAGAAGGCGACGCATCACTGCTGCTGCTGCTGGAGCTGTCACTGCTGCTGCAATCACTGGAGGAGTCCATGAGGTCAAGCGGTGCCACCGGTGCCTTTGAGCGAGCTGCACGTTTTGGTGCCGATTTTGTAGGCGTTTTGCGGGGTTTGGGGGCAGCCCGCTTCCCCCTACTTGCTGTGCGCTTAGGGGGGGGGCTGCTCTCCGCGCTGGAGCTGTCACTGGAGGCAGCGGCTGCTGCTGCAGCGGGCCCCTTGCCGCCAAGCATGGCCGCGGAAAACTTCCCACTCGTTGGTGCATGCTTGGCAAGCAGTGCCTGCAGCTTGTCGTATGGGATGAGAGCAGGGTCCCCCAGGGGCAGCCCACCCACGATGTCCAGCCACTGCTTCAAGGCGGCAGGGGCGGCCCCCGCCACGGCAGCGGAGGAAGCAGCCAGCTTTTGTTCAATGAGTTGGGCCTTGGACGCCTCAAATTGCCAGGGGAGAGAGCCGTTAGCCAGGTACGCCATGAGATAGGCCAGGGACTGAAGGTCGTTGCGTGGATGTGGGGACTGGCCGCCATGGGCGAAAGCACTGACGTAGATGGCAGTGCCATTGGCATTGGCTGCTTGGAATTTATCAGGACCGGTCAAAGTGCGGTACAGCTGTGTGCATCCATAGTCCAACAGGAAGGCCTGCAAACGCGAAATCGCTCAAGCGAGCAAATGCTGTGCTTTGGATGTGTGCAACAAACCTGGTGCTCAGAAACCGCATTTCCGACCATAATGTTGTCAGTTTTTATATCAACATACACGAATCCCTTGAGGTGAAGCTCTTTGAGCACACTCAGCTGTAGTGAGGCAGTATGCAACAAGCGTGTCAGCCAGAGCAGTGTCACTTTTCGACTCACAACATGCAGCCCCACTTGTGCAACATCAGCGAAAGGAACGCCCTGAGGGTTTTTCTTGAGCACTTCACTGAGTGTACGATTGCACATCTCCATTACCATGAACCTCACTTCGTCTGCTGGTGAGCTTCCTGGGTTTGCGTTGCCATAGGAATTTATTTTGGCAAGCTTGGGCACGGCTGCCAATTGGCGTAGTCTGGTAGTGTACATGCGGTACTCCATGGCCAAGGCAGACGACTCAACGCCCTGTGTCCTTTTGATTTTGCCTGTTTTAGTGACTTCCGCTTTTCGGACAAGCTTCATGGCATACTTGGCGGTGTCGCCTTTACGTGACACTGCAGGAAAAGTCTGTACGGTAGTTCAGCGTTGCATGGTTCGCTAAAACCAACTTACCCACAAAAACATGACCAAATCCACCACCTCCAAGGTGTTTGTCGATGCTCCAGCCATTTAGAGTCTTCCCAACGTAAACCTGTGGATTGAGCTCCATTGCAGACAACTGGGCAGATTTCCGTTAGTGAAATGTTGCTTTCCTGAGCAAACAAGCTATTTACGAGGCCACCGTTGGCAGCAATGTTGCAGAATACAACTTTGCATCCGACCTTCTCTCGACCTTCTCCTACAAATTACGACGCTGCCGGCTGCAGCCACGATCCTTGCATGCAATGGGCAATTGTATTCCCGCATCGCAGGGGCCCGTAGGGGCCCAGCGTCGAGAGGCCCAGCCAGCAGGAGAGGCTGAGAAGCAGCGGAGCGTGCCATTCTCGGCACATTGTGAAATGGTATAGACGAATTTTTTGTCTTTTGAGTGGCAATTGATATTTGATAAGGGGTGGCAAGATTGACCCCAAATTTGATTGCCATTACTTCGACCCCACCTGTGCAGCAGGGGGCTCTCCACATAGCAGCGGCAGTGAGTAGCGGCTTGCTTGCCCTCCCTTGCATTCATTTTCCCTCAAGGGCCGGTGGCGTCAAACATCGCCATTACAGCAGGCTTGCCTGGATCGACTATGACCGGTTTCCATCTCAGGCTCCGCGGGCGTCGCGCCCATGGGTGCCGCCTAGGCTCCAGCCAGTTGTGTGTTGCGTCTACAGGTACATTCTATACACAAGCTTGCAGAACCTACAATCACAGAGTATCGGGGCAGTAGTCGTAGTACTCTGCCCCATCTGCATCCAGCAGTCGGCACTGCGTGGCGGTCCCGTAGAAGGCACGGCTGTTCACCAGGGTCGCCGACAGCGTCGCCAGCAGGAAAAGCAATGTCCACCCAGGGAAGCGACGCTGCCACGCCCGCCCCAGGCGCACTGCCAGTGTCTCGGACCGAATGCTCAGCCATGCCACAGTCAGCTGCATGCGGGTCATATCCTTGATGTCGTGCACGGGGGACCACAGGACCATGGCGGGGGGCTCGTCAGCATCAGCGCCTGCCGTGTGGCTGTGTGCGCTGCCCTGCTCTGCTCGAGGGCTAGCTGCAGGCCCCCCATCTGGCTCCAAGGATGCCCCCCCCACACCAGACACCACACCAATGTGGTGGTCGAACGACGCAAGCGTGGCGTCCCCCAGTCCCGAGGCACCAAGCACGTTTGGCGCCGATGCACCACTGTCCGACGCCAGGGAGACACGTGACGACATGGGGAGCAGCACACCCCTGCGATTGGGGCTCACACCAGAAGCAATGCTGCCGCCTGTGACACTGGTGGAGTGGCTGCGGCGGCGATGTCGTGAGCTGCCTTCCACACCCAGCTTCAGCAGCTGGCGCCACTCAATGGGCTGCCACACGGCGTCGCGGGTCACGGCCTTGATCTCCAGCGCATACTGCTGCAGCAACTTGCCCCGCTGCTGTGCCACGTCAGCATCGCTGGAGTGCAGGACACAGGGGCGGCAGCAGGCACACAGCCAAGACAGCCCTGAGCCGCTGCGGCCAGCAGTGGGGGTGTCTTTTTGCACCACGATTACTGATGGAGCCATATTGCCACCCTTCTCAATTCCTGTTGCCTGTGCTGAGCCCCTGGGTGCGACATGGAGCCCTCCTTGCACGGGGCTGGGCGCGCCAAGGTCGACCACAGGCTGAAAGGAGGACGAGCTGTCGCTGTGGGAGCCCCGCCTGCCGCCATCGGGGGGCACTGCATGTGTAGATAGTGTAATGCGCTCAGAATTGTCGCTAGCGTACTGCAGTGCCGACCCCCGTCGTACTGCTGCTGCACCGGTTGTATCTGTGTCTGTATCCTCGTCACTGGCCTCGGCTAGAGTCCAATCAGCCAGCGGGGAGGAGGGGTGGAAGGGGGGGACGTGGGACCGTTGGGGGGGCGATCCACGCATCAACCCCTCCACCGCTACCTCCGCACCTGTGGGGGTCAGCATGTTGATGGAGAGCCCGCTGCCGAGGCTTGTTGGGCGTTTGAAGAACCCACTGCCGTTGCCCCCGCCGAAGCTGGCGGTGGAGTCGGCGCGGCTCGTATTGGCATACAAGGACTCACCCTCGTTGTCCAGCTCCCGGATTGTGTCGAGGGACTCCTGCGGCGCCAGCCCAAAGTGTGAGGGGGCGGTGCGTAGCCCGGCAGAGCGGGCGCCTGGCGTATCGACCGGGATGGTTACGACCTGATTTTCATCTGCCTGAACCCAGTGCCACAGTGCTGGAGCATGTAGCATGTCGTCTGTCACTGAGTCCTCTCGGTTGTCATCTACGTCATTCCCATTCATACCTGTGTCATCCAGCATGTCGCCTCCCTGCAGCTCCCCTGCCACTTCCGCATTGGCGGCGTCCAAGGCGGAAATGCCGCGCTCAGGCCGCCATTCCATGTCACCGGAGTCTGTCACAAAGGGCGTGCCCACGCCGTCGGCATTCTGGGGCAGCTGTGCCCGCAGCATCGCTCGTCGCACCGCTGCTCGGATGGCGTGTCTTCGAGCCTTTCGCCACCGCACTCCACAGCACATGTTCACCGCCCATGCAGACAGCGCAGGCGCCAGGTCAGTCAGGAATTCAAGCACGTACTGTGCAAGCACGCGCACCAGCACTTCGCTTAGCAGTGCAGGAGCGCCCCCCGCCCTAGAGGGAGACCGGAACAGCAGCCCAAAAGCCAGCGACGCCAGGATGCCCACATCCTCCGCCATAGTGTCCAGGGTCAGCAGGGAGAAATATGCGTGCACATCCTGGGCCTCACGGGCGGCGCGTCGCTTGGCAGCCAGCAGTGCCTCCTGCACCCGCTGGTCAGCGGAGCCCCCATCAGCGTCCTCAAGGGCCCCATCCCCACCGTTATCGTCCAGGTTCAATGCCAGCAGCGGCAAGCTGGAGCCCGCAGTGCGCTTGCTGTCAGCGTGCTCCACAGGTGGAAGGCTGCTCGAAGCGCCTACTGTGGATGCAGAAGGGTTTCGGGTCGCCCCCCCCGCCAAGCTACTACTGAAGGCAAGAGAGGTGGACACATCATCATCCAAGGGATTGACTTTGACTTCCCTGGGTGTTTTGGACACCTGCAGCACCTTGTCGCCCTTGCCTGCGCCGGCACCTGGCGCTGCACCACCCTCCCCCGGCTCGCCGAAGCTGCTGCCGTTGCCGCTGTGTAGGCTGATGGAGCTGGAGCGATCACGCAAACCAGATGTATCCACCGCAGCTGGAGTGGCTGTGGCGGTGGGATGACCCCCCCCCACCTTCGCCTTCAAGCGGGGGTCCGCATGCAGGCCCTTGCTGCGTCGGGCTGTCGCGCGGCACACAGGGCACACAGACAGACACCACCCAAGGATCAACCGGTCCCGTGCAGGCAGCGTCAAGCGCAGTGTCAGCTCGATGATGGATATCAGTGTCGCAATCAGCACTGTGCCAGCAGTGCTGTCCATGTTCCCAGTCAAGAAGCGGCCAGAGATGCCGGCCACAATGATGGCCTGCCCCGCCAGCGCGATCAGACGGTCCCGCGGCAGGTACGGCGTGAAGGCCACCTTGGTGCACACACGCATGCTGGCGATGGCCACCTCAAAGCCAAACGTAAACACAAACACACGCAGCACCACCTGCATGAGGGGGGTCGCCGTCACGAAGGCTGGTGCAACAATGGACAGCACAAAGAAGCTGAAGGCAATAAGGGCGAACATGGTGGCAAACTGCAGCCGCATGGCGTGTTTTACGAATGGCTTCAGGGCGCCACCCAGCAGCACTGGTGCCACAAGGGCTGGAATCAACTGCGCAAACCAGCGGAAAGCAAAAGCTGCCGTGCTGAACAAGGGACTGGTGGCGATATCGGTCCCATTCAGTAGGGCCAACAGCAGGTCCACTCCTAAATTGATGCCCACAGCGGAAGCGGCCAGGCCTGCCAGCGTGCTCCATCGCAGCACAGTCCAGCCGTTGATGATGACCCAGGGCAGGATGCTGAGGGCGAAAATGTTCCAGGCAGCGCTCAGACCATCTACCCTAGCCACCCAAAAGTAGCCGTCTTCGAGCAGACCCCATTGCTGCCCGTCATACCAGTCTGGGGACAACCGAGGCGTGGCTGCAGCTGAAGTTAAGTTAGAGGACGGGTCGTACCCAGCACGGTTGCCTGCGGACACAAAATGGTTCGAAGTAGAATCAAAGTAACACCATGAAACCTTGCTTTGTGCCTGGAAGCGAAGGTTCCACCGAGAATGGGTGGCAGCCAAAAAGTCGCGGCGACAAGCTTCGACTGGAGACGTACTCGCATTGTCAAACCAAGCTGTTGAAAGGCTGTATTGATAGGCCACTGCTGCGCATGCAGCTGCTCCACCGAATAGTGTCCACATCTTCAGCTGCAACTTGTGCCTCCTGTAATCAAGCATCGGCGGTCAATGCGTGAATTCATCAGAAGCCGTATTTATTTCCGCAAGCACGCACAGAGAAGAAACAAGCAACTGGCCTGGGTCATTTCCAATCAAAAAGACTGAAGCGTGAGTTTTGTAATTATCTGCCTCGGGCATGACTGATGCCAGTAGTCTTCGAAGGAGAGACGCACGGCTTCCTTTGCTGTTGGCTGTCGTGTTTGAAGGTGAGGCTCAGCCAAAAAGACCATAGTCAGCCGCATGCCACCACCAAGCCTGTGCTGCTTGATGCAAGATCAGTTAAACTGTCCAAATGTTATACAAGTCCGACATATGCCCTTGTGGGGTGCTCTTGCTGAGTTGGACTGCTGACCCCCCATTCCCCCCCCGACGTCTGCCTGGGCACTCCGAGCAAGCCAGCCCAAGCCAGCCGGCGGCGGCCTTAGACGATGTACAAAGCTTAGTGCGCTTCAATTCCCCTTGTGTACCTTTTGTGGGGTGTGTGGACTGCGGCTTGTGCGCAGGGCAGAGGGGGGCCTTGGAGAACCCTGCCCCCCTGTCCGCACCTCAGATGTGCCTGCAGCAATCACAAGGTGTCAGGACAGTAGTCGTAGTGCTCCGTCCCATCTGCATCCAGCAGTCGGCAGCGCAGCGATGTGCCGAAGTAGTTACGAGGGTTCAGAGACGTTGCCGACAGCGTCGCCAGCAGGAAAAGCAGTGTCCACCCAGGGAAGCGACGCTGCCACGCCCGCCCCAGGCGCACTGCCAGCACTTCTGAGGAAATGCTCAGCCACGCCACGGCCAGCCGCATTCGGGTCATATCCTTGATGTCGTGCACGGAGGACCACAGGACCATGGCGGGGGGTTCCTTCTCCCCGGCACCAGCAGCCCCCCCCCGACCAGCCCCAAGGGGGGGCTCCTCTTGCAGAGAAAGAGGCATGTCCCCGTCGCCCACCTCCAATCCCATGTGGTGGTCAAATGATGCCTGCGTGGCGTCCCCCATGGATGCTACAACAGCACCCAGCACACTTGGCGGCAGCTGCACTACACCCGTCTCCAGGGCCAGGCGCAGCCTTATTCGTACTAGACTGCATGTCATCATCGCTGCTACCGCCACCCTCATCCAGTGCTGGGGCTCCAGGGCGCCGATGCTGCCCGCTGCCTTCCACACCCAGCTTCAGCAGCTGGCGCCACTCAATGGGCTGCCACACGGCGTCGCGGGTCACGGCCTGAATCTCAAGCGCATACTACTGCAGCAACTTGCCCTGCTGCTGTGCCACCTCAGCATCGCTGGAGTGCAGGACACAGGCCGCAGCAGGCGCACATTGATGCCCTGCGGCTTCTGACGAGGGGGGCTCCGGCAGGACTGGGGGGGGCATTCCTCCCCACAGCCGCTGCTGCAGGGCATGGGCAGTAACAATGTCGCTGTGTGAACCAAGATTTACAGGCTTGTTTGACTGGGGTGCGGCTGCACTGGCATCCACGGTTGCATCATCCACCACTGTCACGTCGTCATACCATGTGCTGGCAACCGTGTCGTCCAGCACCCCCCCCCCGCGCAGCTCCCCTGCCACTTCCGCATTGGCCATATCCTGCGCCGATAGACTCACGTCTTGCACCCACTCCATGTCACCGCTTGCTGTCATCACAGCGGTGCCCACGCCGTCGGCATTCTGGGGCAGCTGTGCCCGCAGCATCGCACGAAAGACTGCAGCCTGGATACGCACCAGCACATCACCCACCACGGCAGGAGCGCCCCCCGCCCTAGAGGGAGACCGGAACAGCAGCCCAAAAGCCAGCGACGCCACGATGCCCACATCCTCTGCCATGGTGTCCAGGGTCAGCAGGGAGAAATATGCGTGCACATCCTGGGCCTCACGGGCGGCGCGTCGCTTGGCAGCCAGCAGTGCCTCCTGCACCCGCTGGTCAGCGGAGCCCCCATCAGCGTCCTCAACGACTTCAAATACGCCTCAAGCGGATGGAGATATGGTGCTTGTGTTTGTCGCAGATGGATTGGTGGTGCCTCCCGCCGTCAGCTCCCTGCCGAGCCCCCCCGCTGCCCCCCCCGCGCACACATCCTCCACCGTGGGGGAGGACTGCTCAGGGTCGCCGCTTTGCTGCAGGTGGGTTGTTTTTCATTGAAAAATGTCCCACTTGCGCTTCTTGTAGATGCTGTCGGCGTGGCTGGAGTGGCTGTGGCGGTGGGATGACCCCCCCCCACCTTCGCCTTCAAGCGGGGGTCCGCATGCAGGCCCTTGCTGCGTCGGGCTGTCGCGCGGCACACAGGGCACACAGACAGACACCACCCAAGGATCAACCGGTCCCGTGCAGGCAGCGTCAAGCGCAGTGTCAGCTCGATGATGGATATCAGTGTCGCAATCAGCACTGTGCCAGCAGTGCTGTCCATGTTCCCAGTCAAGAAGCGGCCAGAGATGCCGGCCACAATGATGGCCTGCCCCGCCAGCGCGATCAGACGGTCCCGCGGCAGGTACGGCGTGAAGGCCACCTTGGTGCACACACGCATGCTGGCGATGGCCACCTCAAAGCCAAACGTAAACACAAACACACGCAGCACCACCTGCATGAGGGGGGTCGCCGTCACGAAGGCTGGTGCAACAATGGACAGCACAAAGAAGCTGAAGGCAATAAGGGCGAACATGGTGGCAAACTGCAGCCGCATGGCGTGTTTTACGAATGGCTTCAGGGCGCCGCCCAGCAGCACTGGTGCCACAAGGGCTGGAATCAACTGCGCAAACCAGCGGACTGCCAGTGGCCCTGTATCGAAAACAGGCCCTATAATCAAATCAGCTCCATTAAACAGCCCCAAGGCAAGGTATACTACCAAGTTTACGCCCACTGCAGAGGCAGCCAGGCCTGCCAGCGTGCTCCATCGCAGCACAGTCCAGCCGTTGATGATGACCCAGGGCAGGATGCTGAGGGCGAAAATGTTCCAGGCAGCGCTCAAACCATCCACCCCGGTCACCTAAAAGAAGCCATCCTGCACCAACCCCCATTGCTGCCCGTCATACCAGTCTGGGGACATGCGTGGTGTGGCTTTCGTGGGCTCGTGTCCTGTTGCGCCGCTTCCTTTGGTGGAAAGCCCTGGTTTCGTTGCAAGTATCAAAAGCTTGTTACATGCTGCATCAACCTCCAGTGAAATGTGCGAAAGCTCTTGGTGCAGACAGCCGTAGAGCTGCCTACACCCTGCTTAGGCGTGCGTGTGTGGGTCAAGTACAGATCCACAGTTTGGGATCAATTGCCGAAGAAGCCACACTTTTGAGAATAATTGGTTTGATATTTTCCTCGTAAATCCAAATAAATCCACACTCATAATAATCTGGGAGGCTGAGGACGCTTCATTATCTTGTAAAATCCCTTGGCGTCAATCCCCACGGAAATTCTGCAACTTCCGCCAGGCGGTGCTAGGTATTTGTTTGTCACCTGGGGGATCTCCAGCGCGTTAAATTTACACAAAACTGAAACGAACACACAAAACATGCCATTTGGAGCCAAGTTAGTCATTTCGGAGGTTCACAATGAACAAACGACCGTGGCCACCTCCCCCGCCCGCTCTCGCTCCATTGGGCTATTGAGCTGATTTGAGCCCCCCAAAAGTGTTGCTCTCTCAAGCGCAGGGGCTGAAAAATTCACCAATACATGATACGTGAGTATGTGTGCACTTTGTTGTTGTTCTGCCCGCCTGATCAATCCGAACAAGTGGACCAGCTGCCCGCTGCCCTTCGGCGGCGGCGGCTGGGACCATGTGCGCCCTGCAAGCACACCCCCGCACGCCAAGCCGCCGCACCAAGGCGACGCCTGCACTAAATAGTCTGGTCATCGCAGAAGTCAAAGTAGGTCTGCCCCTCCGCATCCAGCAGCTTGCATCGCAGGAACGGCCCTGCGAAGTTGCGCGCATTCAGCAGCACTGCGCTGATCACGCCAATGAGGAAAAGGCGAGTGAAGCCCTGGAAGCGTGTCTCCCACGCCCGTCCCAGTCGGACAGAAAGGGATTCTGAGGAAATGCTTAGCCACGCCACCCAGCGCTGCATTGGGGACATGTCTGCCACGCGGTACACCGGCTGCCACAGCACCATGGCTGGGGCGTCTTCACTGCTGTCTGTGGAGGCAGCATCGGCTCCCTCTTGCGGCTTGGCCTGCTGGGCAATCGCTCCCACGTGCGCCAGGGGATCGCTGTAACCCTCCACAGCCAGAGCCAGCAACTGCTGCTTCTCCACAGGCTGCCATAGGGCATCTCTGTGAATACGCCTGATTTCTTTCTTGTAGCTGTGCAGCAAGGTCTCCCGGTGTGCCACCACGTCAGGGTCGTCTTTGCGCAGCACCACGTCACACGGGCCCACAGTGCGCCCATTATCATGCTTCAGCTCCGCTGCAAGACTCTCCTGCGGTGCATTCCCTTCCGCACTGACATACGTGCCTCTTAGGATGGCGCGGGTGTCGGCGCTGGCTCCTTGGGTGCTTGTGGGCTGCTGCTCCCCAGGCTGTGTGTACTGACCGGCTGGTGCCGCTGAGAAGCCCCTGGGGCTGTCATTCTCATCTGGGGAGCGCACGCTTCCCCCCATGGCCACAAATTCGCTTTGTTGCGCTGCCAGTTGCAGTGCCATGTGCGCTGAGGAGCCCATGGCCGGCATTGGGGGCACGGGGGGGAGGCCCCCATCCTCGCCTTCAAGGGAGGCATCATGGGACATCTCCGTCATACTCATGCCAGACACTCGGCCCGCCTCCTCATCTTGTTCCGGTTGAAGTACATGTTCTTCGTCTTCATCTGCGGTGTTCAGCTGCTGGGCGTCATCCAGCATTTCCATTTGGGCCGAGGCTGAGGCCAGGTCGATCTCCGTAAAACGGGAGGCCCTGGAGCCAGCGATGGGCGTCTCCATCAACACACGCTCTACGCCGTCATCGTTCTGCGGCAGCTGAGCCTTGAGCATTTCCTCCCGGACGGTGCGTCTCACCGCCCTGTCCGACACACGCCGCCACCGCACTCCACAGCACACATTCACGCTCAGCATGAGCAGCGGGGGGGCAAGGTCTGTGAGCAGCTCCAGGACATACTGGCCGCCAATGCGGGCAAGAATGTCGCCCACCGTTAGCGGATCCCCCCCCACACGCGGAGGCAGCCGCATCAGCAGCGCAAAGGGGAGAGAGGTGAGGATGCCGATGTCCTCAGCCATGGTGTCTAGGGTTAACATGGTGAAATACGCGTGGATGTCCTGGGCCTCGCGGGCCGTGCGGCGCATTGCCATTTGAACAGCTGCCCCCACGCGCACTGCCCTGGTGGACAGCGCCACATCTGCAAACGCCAAGCGATTGCTGGGGGATGGCTTAGCCGTGCCCCCCCCAGAGACGGGGGCGTGCGTGAAGATGGTGGGGGCGGGAAGAGGTGCTGGCAAAGCACTCTGGGTACCCCAATCAGCGGCGTTTGGCCCCAAGGGGGCAGCGGCCGAGTCGCTGACCTCGTCTTCAGCCGCAGCACCGGACAAGCCCTGCGCGTGCTTCTGTGCACCGCTGGCCTTGGCGCGGCCAGGTTCGTCCCCAGAAGCCAGCGGGTTGCTCTGCACACCAGAGTGTGTGGAACTGGTAGCCTTACCGTCAATTACACTGGAGGTTGTGTCTGTCCTGTGTGCAGCTGACAGCGCACCGAATTGGTCGGTGGGGTCGTCCTCGGTGCTCAGCAGGCGTGTTTGCCGGGATTCCAAGGCACCCTCGGCTGGAGAAGTGTCGTCTAGAGACACTGTGCGGTCGTGGGCTGCGGCCAGTGGCATGACATCAGAGCCTGCTCGAGTGGAGCTGGTGGCAAGCGGGGCTGTGTCGTCGCTGGCGAGCTTGCCGCCGGTCTCCTCCGTGGGCGGAGTGATGTGCACTCTGTCTTGCCACAGGCAGGGGCACCACTTCAGGCACCATCCCAGCAGCACTCTATCTCTTGATGGCAGTGTCAGGCGGAGGGTCAACTCAGTTACTGAGATTGCTGCAGCCACCCCAATGGTCTCCCCCAGGGTGTCCATGCTGGTGGACAGGAAGCGACCAGTCATGCCTGCCACAAGTAAAGTGGGGCCTACCAATGCAAGGGTTCTGTCACGAGGGATGTGCCGGCTGAAGCTGGCCTTGGTGCACACCCTGACGGTTGCAATTGCTAGTTCAAGCAGAATTGTGTACACCACCACGCGAATGATCACCTGAACGAAGGGAGTGGCCTCCACGAACGCTGGCGCGATGAAGGTCAACACGATGTACGAAAACGTCAAAATGGCAAAGAAAGATGCAAACTGTAGCCGCACCGGCGACGAAACAAAGCCTGCGATGGCGCCGCTCAAAATGATGGGAGTGAGAACTGCTGGAATCAACTGCCCAAACCACACCATGGCTAAACCGCCGAAGCTCCAAGCAGTGCCAGAGGCAAAGCCTCCAGCAGTGATGATATTCCGTGTGCCTCCCAGGACCAAGTTGGACAACAGGGCCGTGGTGATCAGCACGGCAAGGGTGCTGCGACGAACAGCAGACCATCCGCTGAAAATTAGCCACGGCAACACGGCTATTGTGAAGATGTTGAAACCCGACAAAATCCAGTCAAACGAGCCCATGTACCAGACTGGGTCCTGCAAAGAAATGGATCTGCTCTGCTAAGTGCTACACTGAGCCATCCAGGCTGCAAGTTTCACGAAGTCCTCTTTCGCATCGTCTAGTTTCGTGTGTCTGGACGGCTGTTGGACAGCAACTGCTTTGAGCGTTCCCGGTCAAAAGCACCCATCGCAGCTGAATCAAATGCAGCCATCTTCAAAGCACATAACAAAGCGGTCTTGATACAGAAGCATTGCACTTACCGATGCAAATGCAGTGGAATCACCGCCGTACCATCCAGGAGTTATCCTGCCCAGCACTGTTGCATTGCTGCGCTCTGTGCTGTGCACTCCAAGCTCCACTGAAACAAAAGCCGAGAGTGACCACAGCATCAATATATACTTGAATGAAGGCCAACAGTCGCAAATGAGTGGGGACAGTGGCAGCTTGCTCATTGTTTCACAGCGCGTGCTTTCGCACAGCGACCAAAATGCGTACCTGCGCGGTCATACCAAGCAAGGTTAAAACCATACTGGTAGACGATACCCAAGGCGGAAATTGCACCCGCGAACGTAGTCCATGCTTTCAGTTCCAGTTTGTGCTTTCTGGACAAAAACGAGGTACAGCGCAATTTTATAGGTAAGTTGCTGAAGTGCATTTGTCGGTCAAATAGGCAGCAAAACGTACAAAGCGAGCCGCATGACGTTATAAGGATCATTACCAACCAGTACCATGTCTGATGTATCCACGATCTTGTGGGCCTTCCCTGGGGAACTTGCCGTGCTCGGGTTGGCCATGGCAGCTTTGCAACACACTCCGAAGCTATGCGAGCAGAAATGCAGACCAAGCAATTGGACGCGGCGTTTGGAGCGTTGTCACTCAAGCTGCACAATCTAGACAACAAACAGTTTTTAAGCTCCCTTTCTGCAAGCCTCATGCAGGTGAACGTGATTGGTGGTGCATACGACGAGACGGTCCCTAAGATGCCCCCCCCGGCAAGGGAAAGCTTCGGGCCCCTCAAGAAATGTTGTTGTGCCTCGGGGTGCACGTTATCTTGGTGGTGTATTGCAGCACACAATGCACGGTGCCTGCAGCACTGTGGCGGCCGCTTGGCCTCTACACATCGGCAACAAGCCCCCCGTACAGCCCCCCCAGGGCTGCACCCACACCCGCCATGAAGACGATGTTTGTGGGCTGCGTGTGCTCATTCAGTGTGGCAAGGGCATGTGTGGCACAAACCAGTGGACCACTGCCTGCAGGCGCTGGCAGTCCTCCCTGCGTTGCGAAGGCCTCCTCGCCTAGGAAAGTGCCCAGGGTCACTGCCAGGGCTGTGAAGAGCAGGGCCACCAACACTGCGAAGCGCAGGGCCAGCCCGGTGTTGCAGCATGAGGGCACAGCAGAGTCGTCGACCTCGTGCACGCTGTAGGGGCGGTCTGAGCTGGGACTCTGGGCCCGCTGGCGGATGCTCTCACGGCGAGGGGTGAGGCTTGAAGCAGGCAAGTGGCTCTCGAATTCTGATTCGCTTTCAGACCCACTTGAGCTGATGATTTCTTCGCTGGAGGCATCCTGTTCCGCGGAGTAAGCCACAGCTTCATCCACTGCGAATTGGGCGCGGCGAGTTTTCTCTGCCTCCTCCAGCAGCTTGGCCTCACGCTTGTCCTTGTTACGCTGCAGGCGCTTGAGCTCGGCGGCATCTTCAGCTTGTTTGGGGCTTGATTTTGATTTGCTTGAACTTTTGCGTCTGCTGGATTTGGGGTTGGATCGTGCCCGCTCGATGACTTCATCCTGCAAAGCAAGCGGTTGAGACTGCCGTTGGCAACGGCAAGCTCAGGTCAGGTCAGCCCGCACCCTGACTTCTTCATGCGGCGAAGCAGACCTTGATTTCTTAGACGACCCAGTCAATTTCGCCAGGCGTGCTTCCATTTTCTTTTGATTCTGTACACACCAAATCCTGTTCCCAGCAGCGACTTGGACCAACGGCATGTGGGTGAGCGAGGCAGCCACTTCAGGCATGAAGCCCATGCAACACTAACCTCGGCCTTAATCTCCTCCAATGATAGGGCTGGTCCAGCGGCCGCAGTTTTGCGACTTGTTGATCGTGCACGAGGCATCTTTGGCAATCAACAGTGGTGGGGAAGCAAACTCGCTTTTGACGACACGAGACATTTAGGTTCCAAAGCACGGCAGTGAATCAAAAAGGCCCAGTCAATGTGTTTACTCACTCAGAGACTACCAGACTGAGTTTCACCAGTTTTCTTCTGCTTGTCTGGGCTGCCTGAAGGGGGCTATTTTTTATTGGATGTGCGACACTTGTGCAAAACTGGCCTGACCAACAACAGTGCACAAGTATGCATGGCCAAAAAGACAGCATGCATTTTTAAACAACCAAATCATACAACAATACCGTTGAGTGCCATCTCGGCAACAAAGGGTACCACAGCAATTCGAGTGACGAAGTAAAACACGACGCCCAAAAAAATGCTGATGGGAAGTGCCGGCAGCGCCTTGCGCAGGACGCCCAGCAGAAACAAAGTGCCACCAAGGCCAGCCAAAATAGCAATGTAGGAAGTTGCCACTGTGGTGAAGTCAAACAGGGCTGCACGTCCCACCAGCACGGAGTAAAACACAAAATCCCCCAGCCCCAGCTTCACACTCCGCTCTGCCGCATTCATCTCTTCAATCTCCTCCTGGCCTTCCGTGGCCTCCACTTGGTACTCCGCCACATCCACATCTGCTGCTAGGGGCAGGGTGTTGCCCTCCTTGGGCACAGCTGGGGGGGGCACGCTGGGAGCCTCCACATACACGTCATCCTCCTCGGAGCTGTCGCCGCCGCCCTGTGCTGGTGCTGCAGAGGAGGAGGTGCGCTGCCCCGCAGACCTATCAACTAGCGCAGCTCGCCCAGTGTCGTCATGCCCTGCAGCGCCTGTGCTGTTCCCAGTGGATGCAGAGGTGGGGGAGGGGATGACGGCGGCGGCCACAACAGGCGACGCCCCCACATTGACCCGCGCCCCGTCGTGGATTGGGTTGGAGGCAGCTGCGGCGGGCGCACTGCTACTGCTGCTTCGTGCAGTAAGCGGCTGCGCTGCATCTTGGCCGCTCCCCCCTCGGGTGGAGGCGGCGGTGTTGCGTGACACACGGGGCACCAGGGTGTCGCGCACTGCGTCGTTATCACTGCTGCCCACGTTGGCCTCGTACAGCAACCCCGGGATGGGGTCCTGCCGCGTCTCTGCCAGGGAGATGAGGGCCCTCAAGGGGCCGCAGGGGGTCAGCACCGCACACAAGTCGTACAGGGCCAGGGCCACAAGGAGTGCCCAGGAGGACCACTCAGGCAGCTTGGTGACAATCCACGACATGATGACGGAGACGCAGATGAGATAGCCCTGGGTGACCCACCTGGGGATGCCCTTCTGGTAAAATATCTGCGGTGCAGGTGCCGTTAGCGCGGGGAACAGGGCACATACGGGCGCTGCACTCACCGAGATCACACCCACAATTGCAAAGTTCCACATGATGAGGCCGAATGTTACCCAGGATATGGAGACGTGGAATACCTGGAAGAAAGTCCACACCACGAATCCGCCAGAGTACCCCAGAAGCATCGTTGAGCTGAGCATGAGGTAGCCCACCATGAGTTTCAGCCAGCGCATGTAGTAACAAAAAACCAAAACAAACGTGGCAAGAGTGATCACACCAACAATTACCAACGCATTGATGACTGCGTTTCCCACTTCCTCTCCACTTGGGCCTGATGTGCCTCCCCCTGCACAGTTGGCGTTGTAAAGCGCAGCTTTTGGCAACCAGCAAGCAACGGGCAGCTATGCAGCGACATACCACCTCCTTGGCCGCCGCTTTGGCTGTTGTCGTCATATACAAGGTATGTTGATAGACCCTCACGAAGAGCTTCTTCTTCACTCCGTTCCCGGACGTTTGCTACGACCCACCTGTGCTTCAAAAGTTGCGTGCGTGCAGTGCACGGGGCACCGTGGCACGTTTTCCTTACGCTGCCAGAGCCATGGTCAGAGCTACAGGTTTGATAACAGCCGCAAGATGGTCTGCATCATGAATGAGATCTAGCTGCTCTTCCTCGTCCAATGGTTGTTCGGTTTGCTGCAGTGAATCCATTTGCTCTGCTGAGAAAAAACACGACATCACCACGCCAACTCACGCTTGCAGCGGGTGGCACCCGGGCTGTGGATTCTTCGCCCATGGCAACAAGTCGGATTACTCTTCAGAATAACTTTGGGCCAAATGAGCCGCGAAGCGCAGACAATCTACGTTTATGAGAGAGTCAAGGGCTCTAGAATCGAGCTGTGAAATGTCTAGTACTAGCAGGCTGGGCTTGGGGCGGAATAATGCAACAGTTGTACCACGAATGCGGCCCATTCCAATATTAACGAGGCTGCAAATTTGACCACAATTGACTGGGGCAAGTCAGAGGCTGAGCGGGTGTAGCAGTGCTGGGCGGCGCTTCATTTGTTTGGGGGGGGCCATTTCCTGCATCGGGAACCGTAACTTACAAGCACAGAGCAGCACCCACCTGCAGATGATTTATGCCGACAACTTACAGCGCCATACAAGCCCTTCTGTGCAGGCGGTGTTGAAACACTATTGTGCTGAGCTATTTTGCGTGACGCCGACTTCCGCAAAATCTTGCAAGAAAAACCACCGTAGGTTCTCGACTCTTCCAACAAAAACCCCAGTGAGACTTGGAAACCACTAAGAAGCTGCCATTCAACTCACCTTTCACGCCTTGGTTGACAAATCGCCTGGCTCTGCTCACTTCGCTGGTGTGGCTTCGTTTGTGTTTTTTGGCTCGATGAGTGCGACAAGCATTTTCATGTCTGGCTCGGCACCGGGACCGCTCGTTCCGGGCCGGCAAAGACCAAAGACCGAGTTTGACATGATCGGTAATTCGTCACTGCAAGTCGTATTGGCAGCATGGTAAGGACTTACGCAAATGCATGGCATCGATATCACTGACGGCCTCCAGCTCTCGGCTCTTTCTGTGCCGGTGCAAGTCCATGTATGTGCTGTGAGCTCTCAAATGGCACCTTCTTTCAATGCAGCCGCCACAAATTGGAGCTCAAGGCTATTACGGCAATTTCTTCGGTCATCGCCACCGTGGCCATTTATCACCAAGCAGCGTTTATGTTCAAGTGGTACAACACCGCAGGTGGGTAGCTGCGCATGATGGCTTGCCGGGGACCGACACGCAGCGCATATCGATGCTGTTGGGAGGCAACGGCATCCTTTCTGCTACAGTAGTACCTAGCTGAGGGCAAGCTCACCTCCGAGTGTGGCGCGGCGCTTCGTCACATGCAGCTTTCCAGCTGCCTCCCACCTTTGCACACCACCCAGGCAATTTCATTTGCAGAGGCCGCTGGAGTACATTCTGCCGATCCAGCAAATGCGACACTTGTTGCTTTCATTCGACCAAATTGGTTCGGGGGGGATAGTCGCGGCTTTCTTTCGGTAAGCTCTTGGCGCTCGCGTTGATCCCCGAGGTCGTGTGCAGCCCGCGTCGTCTCATGGTTCCACCTCGCAGTCAGACATTTGGTGGTGGACAGTCCTAGAGTATGCCTTTTCTGGTGTCAATATGTTTGCTATTATGATTCTTCCGTGGGTCGTCTTCAACAACTGGAAATTTGTGCGCTCGAGCACAGCTATCGCCCTGGCTGCTTGCTCCATTTTGGTAAATCTAGCTGTAGGGGCTGTGCGACACGTGTCCATGGGCCTTGGTTTGGGTGACGATGCTCCTGGTGTGTGGGCGTTGTGGACACTGGCCTTAGTTTGGGCTGCACAGGTCTTTGCAGCAGCCTCGGCTCCCTGCTTACTCGCAGGGCCACTGAAGGGATACCTGACAAACCCAGCACGCCTGCAGCTGGTGTATGCTGTGGGTTCAGCCGGTTTTAGTTTTTTCGTGTTGTCCTTACTGGCTCCAGCATTTGCAGAAGCAACTCCGCTGGTGCAAGTGATCCTTCGTGTCGTGGTGTACACCGCTGTGTTTGAAGTTGCCATCGCCGGCATCCGCGTCTGCACCCGCATCAACTTCGCACACACCTTCCCAAGAGACAATGTCGTGGCACTTCTGTCTCCCCTCATCATTGTATCGGGGCTGGTTGGGCGCATCCTGTCCACCAGCATGGACACCCTGGGGGAGACCATTGGCGTGGCGCTCGCCCTGTCAGCCATGGAGATTTTCCTCCGTTTGACGCTGCCGTCCCGGGACCGTGTGCTTGTGCGGTGGTGCGTGCGTTGCTGTGGCTGCTGCATGGTCGCGCAGGGGAAGCACACTGGCGATGGCCACGACGGTGCCTCCGATGCGCTTCAAGAGATAGCTGGCAGGTCAAGTAAGGACGATTTGCTGCCCGGAGATGCCCTCCTCACAGCCTCAGCATCGCCATCATCCCCTCACAGCAGCGTACTCATACCATTGCCGCCTGCATCGGGGGCAAGTGCAGAGCCCGGTACTGCCGCCACGAAGCCGCCACCAAGCATCAAGTATGACCAGCGTGCCCTGCAGGCGCGTGCTGCCCGTGAGGCCCAGGACATCCACGCATACTTCTCCCTGCTGACCCTGGACACCATGTCGGAGGACATCGGCATCCTGCTGTCCCTGCCCTTCGCGCTGATCATGC
>Ga0307982_1000186_pt1 | contig 47868 bp, 16 predicted proteins | sample OrgLakmetagen989_FD_201847 | JGI IMG/M metagenome (GOLD analysis project Ga0307982, IMG submission 201847) | Saline water microbial communities from Organic Lake, Antarctica - #989 | ecosystem: Environmental > Aquatic > Non-marine Saline and Alkaline > Saline | place: Antarctica: Organic Lake... | reverse complement strand
CACCCCCCCCTGACACCCCGAATGACGACCCTCCATTGCCCCAAGTGTCGTTCAGACCCCCCATGTCCCCCGGAACCAGCGAGCTGCTGGTTGTCAGCCCCATGCCAGACATCTGGCCTGCCGGGCTGTTGCTCAAGCTCGTGCTCAAGCCTGGGGCCATGCCGCCAGCGGATGCAGCGTGGCCGAAAATGCTGTACCCGTCCAAAGGCACGCTGCCAAACACCCCCAGTCCAGTGGGGCCTTGTGGGGACGAAGAATTCACCGAGTTCTGAGGCTGTCCCATGTTGATGGGCAGCCCCCCAACTCCGCCACTATCAGACATGGGCGACATGGCGTTCAGGGCAGCAGCGCCAGGCAACGCTGGCTGCGAGTCTGTCGCAAGGGCCCTCAAGCCAGGAGGCAGCCGCAGCGATACTGGAGTTGCAATGTCCTCTGCTCGGTGCACACCAGGCGTGGAAATGGTCAACCCAGGGGCACGTGCAGGTGCTTCAGTGGCTGCCGCTGGCACCTCCAGCTTGGGCGCAGCAACGGGCGGCTGCTCGCTGACAGGGGCCGGAGCAGGCGCTGGCACTGGCAGCCCCACACTGGCCTTTGGAGGCGTCTGCACAGATGGAGGCACAGTTACAGCAGCTGCCGGTTGCTCGGGCTGCTGCACAGGCTCAGCTGGCAGGTCCGTCTCAAGCAACAGCCCAGCACGCAGCACGGCGGCCCTCAGGGGGGCCCCTGCCTCCAGCTGCTGCAAGGCGCTGGCAGCCGCAGCGTCACCTGCAGCGCTGTGCACGGCAAGCCAGCCGCGCAACTCAGTGTCTTTTTGTTTGCTGAGCAGCCCCACCAGGTGTGCCGTGCGCCGCGCAGCAGCAGCCCTGGCCTTGTCGCGTGCAGCACGCTTCTCTGCTGCGAGCTCGCGTGCGGCCTTGGCATCAGCTTCCACTGCTCGCCGCTTCGCTTGAATCTCCTCCCAGCTCATCAGGCCACCGCGCTTGGTAGCCTCAGCTGACTGCGGTTTATTGTCCGCAGCCTCTTGCACTGACTCTGCTGACGTGACTGAAGTATCCTTGCTGGGTGATTGGTCTGGACTTGCAGTATCCAGTGCGATGGGAGAATCCTGCGAAGCCGCCGCTGACAACTGTCCCTCGTCTGAGGTATTTTGCACGTCCACCTGCTTTCGGGAGTCGCTGCCATCACTGGCAGCGGGCACACTGCGCACAGCTTGGACAGTCTCAGCAGGCTCCTTGACAGTCTCAGTAGGCTCCTTGCTGGTTTTGTCGGAGCTTGGGGTGTCTGCACTGGGTTGTGACACCCCCCCAGACAGGCTGGAAGGGGCGTCTGCTTCAGTTGCATCTGCAGCCTCTTGGTCGCTGTCGTGCCCAAGGGAACGCGAGTGGGATCGCCCAGTGCCGGCTTTGGTCCACCCCGCTTCGGGGCCTACTGCATGGCCATTTTCGCCCAACACGCGCCCAACCAAGACATTGCATGGGTCCACATTGCCACCTGGGCCCATGCTGCTTGCTGTGCTGGACGCAGAGGCAAAGCTGGAGGCTCGCGGCCTGCTGTTGCGACGGCTGCCACGCTTCCGTCGGCGCTTGGCAGCTGCTGAGTCTTTGGCGGCTTCTCGGGCTGATGACGCAGACGGCGGCTCTGTGGACGGAGCTGGCGGAGTGTCGCGAGAGGAGTCTGGGGTAGCTTCCGCAGCAAAGATGGGCTCGGCAGCGCCAGTGAGCTGCTCAGGGCTGTGTGCTGCATGCTCTTGCCCCGGAGCTGCAAGCTGGGATCGTGTGTCTCCCATCAACGCCCCAAACATGTTCAAGATTGTTTGGGGGCCGGCCTCCTCCGGGGCTAGCTGCTCGCCACTCCCGACCTGCTCCGTGCCGGCTGCCGGCTGCACAGTAGGCGGGTCTGCCTTGGCAGTGGAGCTGCGCTTTTTGCCTTTGCTCTTCTTGTTCTTGCCTTTGCGCATGCCTGTCTTGATACTTGCCAGAACAGTGTTGGCAGCCTCTAAGGCCTCGCCTTGTGGCGGTGCCGGGGCGCCGAGCAGCGCCTCCAGGGTGCCTCTACCACCGACACTGATGCTGAGCCCCAAGATGAGCCCCAACACGGCTGCTGTGATCAAAAAGGCCTGCACAACAAACCCTATAGCATTGTCCTCCTCTGTCTCAGCGGGAGCCGGCCTGCCTCTGGGCGTGCTTGTGGTGAGGCCAATCATACTGGCCAAGGCAGTGCTCAGCCACTTCCCAGAAGATGGCCCTTGCGACGCATGTGCTGGACGAATCACGTTGTCCCCTGTGGACTCCACGAATGCGCTTGCAGCTTCATTCAACACAAACGCCGGCGCTGGAATGGCGTCAGGCGTGGGGGTCACCCCCAACCCAGGCAAGTCGCTAGCTGAAACAGCTGGGCGCTTTCCTTCTAGCCCCCCCATCAAGCGGGCAGCTGATTCCCCGTGGAACGGCCGGGCAGCCTCCCGGTCTTTCTGAGACAGCATGCGGGCTGCGCTTTGCACCCCTGACAAGATCGAATCCTCCACGTGTTTGGGAATTGCCTGCACGCCCTCGCCGTACACCAAGCCACGCCCCGGGTGCTTCATGAGATCCTCGATAAGTAGTAAAGAGTGCGCCCACTCGTCGTGGTCGGTGCACGAGTCAAGCTCCGACGCAACTTGGGAGGCGCTGGCTCCAACTCGCCGCAGCGTGTCTTGAACCTGGGCATCGAAACCAAACCAATTCAAATCAGTCTGTGCGGGAAGGCCCTGCCAAGAGTGTCTGCGGGGGGCAAACTGTGGCAGCATGGTGCCTGCCAGTCGCTTCAGAACTCGTTGAAGGTGGTGGGACGCATTTCGGGGGTTGTCAGGCTGGCCAGGAAGTGCACTGTGCAGGTCGATTTCTGCAGCGTGGGCCAAAGTGAACCCTAGAAGATGAGAATGTGGCGCAAATCTGTTCAGAATGCTGAAGATTGCAGAGTTGGCAACGGCAAGCGATGACGTGCCAACGAACACCGCAGGCGAGGACGTCAGGGAAGCTGCTCCCTCGAGCGGGCTGCTCATGACTGCAAGCCCATCCCCAAAACTGCCTGCACTGAGCTGTGAATGCCCGATTTGACTTGGAGGAAAGCACAAAAAACAAGCGGCGACGCCAAGCACTTTCCCAAGCTGGCGCACGAGGGAGCTTCCGCGACGTTCGCTACGACTGCTGGTACCGAGTGCCGGCAAAACCAGCAATGGCAGCACAATTCCCGCAACCTGATGCTGCAATATATATGCTAAGCCACTACGCAGCGTCATTTTCTGCCAAAGAAAGCATGCCAGCGTGAATTCCTGCAGACAAGGGAGCAGGCTTGAAAAGCAAAAGCGAATACCGCACGGTGGCTGTTCACGTACCAGCTCGCTGAGAAACCAAAACTTGGACCATGACTCTGCAGAGTCAGCAGCTTTCTGCCTTTTATCGCTGCTCAGGTTCCAGATTGAGTTGGCTGCTCCAAGTCTGGCGAGCCAGAGGCAAATCACTCGATCAGCCGATGACGCTTGAAGCCTTCCTCCGAAGAAATCAACGAAGAAAGCAACTGCTGGGCAGGCAATTAAGCATGTAGACATAACAGTCTTGCAAGCAGGGCTGAGGTAGTCTGCTCCAGCTTGACAGCTGCTCAGTAGAGCAACCAAGAGCCTGCAAGGAATCGATCGTGACGAGCATGAAACGCCAGCTGGCGGCGGCAGTCAGCATACCTGGCAAACATCAAGCATGCAGCTAGAAACTCAGTTGTGGGCATAATAGCTACCCCAGTTTGACCAGAGCTGACACCGAAGCAAGCAAGGCAGGCCATGGCCGCAATGCAGGAGCAGAGAAGCAATGCTTTGGACAAGCAAATAATTGCAGGAGTTGCTTTGGGAGCTTCAATGGCAGAGTCGACCCTTCGTTGGTGAGTGGGGGCGGGAGCACTCCACGATGAGCGAAGATACTCATCACTTTCTGTTGGTGCAATGGTGGTGAGAACAGATGAGTCGCTGGGAGCCGCTGTCTGCTGCATTTGGGTGCCCTCCCTCCGCAACTTGAGGTGCTGAAGCATCTGACCAAATGAGGACAGGAAGCAAGCTACACGAGCATTGCGTCCATTTCTGAACAGCTTTATGAAAGCTTTGTTGGTTGTCAAGCAGCAGTGTGGGACATGCCACGGCAGAGCACACTGCGGTGGTCTGTCATAGAGAGCCCCCCTGCTGCACAGGTGGGGTCGACATAGAGAGGGGGATATAGCTTGACGGCATGAGGGTGCTGCTTCACATTGCCACGAAGCAAACGGCTTCTGTGCACATGTGTGGAGCGAGCAATGCCTAAAATTTGTGTCTGGTTCCTGTCTCCAGGATTATTCATCGAGAATTCCTTGCTTGCCCTGTATCTGTGCCGACACACGCATGCCGTTGGATCACGGAGGCAGCCTGCTTCGATCACTCAAGCTGGCCAAAATCACCGCGTTTGACGCATAGAGCTATATAATGGACCCATTTGAAGACTCGGCAAAAAGCACGATTGCCGATGTTTTGAGCTCCGTGTGTATCACACATTGATGCGGAGTTTGCACGCACAACACCTGTATTTTGTGTGCAGGCTCGCCAAGCAGTGCATGCAGGGTTTGAAACAAGCAGGCCATTCACCCCAAGAGGAAATCGGTCTCTTTTTGATGGCGACGACTACTCAACATCCCAGCGCCCCAGCTCCTCGTGGTCGTCGGCTGTCACCTCCGATGAGGTTCATAGCCGGCTGCAGTCTCGCGACTCGGTGCCGGCTGTCGGAGGCAGCAGCAGCGGTCCCGCTGGCTCTTGGGGCTGGGCAGCAACTGGCTCGTCTTCCTCGCAGCAGTCTGCAAGCCATCCTGTCGTGGCTTCCAGTGGCCGCGTTGCTCGCTTCCACCGTGGGGCAGCCGCCGCAGGCGCCGCCAGCTCTGGGCAGAAGGACGCCGACAGCTCAGGCGAAGAAGATACGCTCGATGCATATGGGCATGCTGTCTTGGCTGGAATGGTGCAAGTCCCCACTGGGGGCCTGGAGGGTGAAACGGCTGAAACGGCTGAGGGATGCCCCGGAGAGGGGACTGTGCAGCAGCAGGCTGATCAGCTATTTGAGCAGCGTATGGCTCAAATGCGCGCAGCGGAAGGCGATGAATTAGACGAAGATGGATTCATGCCACCCAGCTTGCTGGGGCTGTCCTCGACCTTGTCTGAGATGCAGGGAGCAGGCTTGCTCGATGCCCTGGAGTCCGCCTCGCCATCGGGACTGCCGGCCATCGGTGCCAAGCAAGCACTGGTGCAGCCACAGGTGCACGAGGAGAGCATGCTTGAGCTATGCAGACAGATGCTGCCACAACTCGTCACGCTGGCGTCTGCAATATCGGCTGCCACGACACATGCAGCAGCACACAGCTACGGAAGTTCTCTGGCGGACACTGCGCAACTCACAATCGAGAGCAGTCTCACACTGAGGCGTAGACTGGTCAGGAGGCTTGTGCGGCCATTAGATGTGGTCAGCTTGACAATGCGAGTGTTTTTGTCGCAGTGTGTTCTCGCTGCAGCTGCTGTTCCGGGCATGGCACTTGAAGACCATGCCGATGCGCTTACCTCGCCAGGCAAGCCCAGTGCTCACAGCTCACAGGTGCAAGAAGCAACACCAGATCCGGTGCGTGATGCATCTGCCCTGGCTGCGCGGCATTTGTTTGTGTGTTCCAAGGCCAGCTCCCTTGATGCGGTGTTCCGTGACAGCGGGTGCTTGGGGGTAATCCTGGATGTGCTTCGCATGGGCTGTGATTCTGCACAGCGGGCCACGACTGGCTCATCCTCCGATCCAAGCACGCCCCAGAGAGGCTCCAGGCTGCCGCGTGTTTCCGCTGGGACTGACAGTGTGACGGGGCACAGTGCTGTCTTGGAGATGCCGCCTCCATTCCACTTCCAGTCGTGCCCCGCACAGGGCAGCGAGCTGACGTATCTGTTGGGTGTGCTGAAGAATGTCAGCCACGACAATAACAATGCGTCCTGGCTTGTCACCCAAGGTGCCCTCCCTGTGCTTGTTTCACTGCTCGAGGGGGTGGCTGCTGGGGGGGGGGGTGAAGGGGGGGGCGCACTCGCTGCCCCAAACGCAAATACCGCAGGGACCGCCCACGACGCAAAGCACATGGGGCAGGTTGCAGTACAGGGCACAGGTGTCCTCCGCAACCTCTGTTTGTCGAAGCGGCACTTTTCACAGGTGTGGGCCAGCGGCACCGTGGACGCGCTCATGCGTGTGTTGCCGCGCCTGCGACGGCACGGCGAGCTGGGCCTGAATGTCGCGCGCATCATGGCAAAGCTCACACTGCATGAGCCAGCGCGTGCCCGCTTTGTGGCTGTGCCTGGCTATGTGGGCGCCCTGTTGGAGCTGGTGAGCATTGCACCAAGTAGGGCGCCGGCGCCGCTGGTTGTGCGTGTGATGTTCTCTCTGGGAAACCTCACCGCCACCAACGAAGCAACACGGCAGCGACTTGGAAGACATCCGGATGCTGTTCCTGCCATCAGCTCACTGCTGCTGAGCCACACGAAGCTGCTTGTTGCGAATGTGTCGTCCCCGGGGGCAGTAGGCGGTGGGGCGGCAGCGGCTGCCGCCCCAGCGTCAAAACTGAGCAAGCCAGCCGCAGAGGCAGCTGATGTCCTGGTGAAGACCAGCCGTACCGCGGCTCACTTGGCTATCGATGGCACAATCGCCTCAAACATGCTGCACTCGGACCCCCTGGGAGCCGCGCTTGGTGCACTGCTGCAGGCACTGCCGTCCCCAGTGCCCGAGCCGCTTGTAGAACTAGCACTGAATGTGCTATCTGTTTGCACCAATTTGGCGTTCCACAGCTGTGCTGGAGGGGAGGCGGAGGGGGGTGGAGGGGGGGTCAGCTGCCTATCGCGGCATGCACATACCATTGCACCCAGTCTGGTGAGGCTCATGCAAGATGCACACGACGATGTGGTTGTGCATGCTGCACGCATGGCCGCTAATCTGTGCCGCCGGCCGGAGACCCGTGACTCGCTGGCAGCGGCTGCTGCAGGGGGGGTTGTATCAGCTGCTGTCACTCTGCTGCACCACAGGCAGCGGGAGGCCGCTGTGACAGCGTGCGGCATACTGATGAACATCGTGCTGACCCCCCCCGGCCGCCACGCTGTTGCCCTAACGTGCCTGTGGGAGGAGACGGGCAATGGCGGCGCCATCAGCGCCATCGCTGCACTGACACGTGTGGTGGAAGCCGCGTACTGGGGCGGAGACTTGGACTTTTCAACGGCAGCTGCGCGTGTGCTGTTCAACCACTGCTTGGGGTGGTCTGGGGACGAGGCAGGGACGGCGGAGCGAATGACAGACGACGAGGCGCTGGGTGTGCTGGCTGTGGTTGACGGCGTGATTCCAGACGCCACGGGCCATGCAGCTGAAGGGAAGGACAGCCAACAGCCTGCTGAGAGTGGTGCAGCTCATGCCGATGCGCTGGTTGCCGTGGTGGATGTGCTTGAGAAACTGCGGCAGGATGTGAAGCAGATGGTTGATGCCGGCAAGGTGGCTGATCACGAAGAGCGCTTCCACATGGGGGAGCATGCAGGCAAGCAGTAGCAGGCACTGCAAAGTAATACATTTGATAAGGTCCTGATACCCCAGAATGCTGGTATGCAAGGCACCTGTGCGCAAAAATCACATCCCCACTGGTGCCAGCGCCGTGAATAACAGGAGGAAGGGGCCCTTGAAGCGAGCAATCGCGAGTAGCCGCACTGGGCATGCTCAACATGCTCGACATGTGCTAGGCAATTAAAGGCAAGAGTGTTTTTACCTTCGCCTACCAGCCCAAGTGCAAGCTGCATGCTGAATCCTCCAGCTTTTCGCTCACACAGGCTTCTGCAGAAGCTGCCTCGACTGCCATGGCTGTTGCTGGCAAGGCGGGTGCCATTGTCTTCACAGTGATTTATGGTATCATCCTATTTTATGTGGCTTTCCAAGCTTTTTGGCTCATTCAGCAGGGCCACCGAAAAACTTCATTCAAAATGGGCTTCAATGTCCTGACAATGCTCTGGTATGGTCATGCCACCATGCGTAACCAGCCCACATTTTGCAAGAGCTTGTATCGCAGGAGCCTTCTTCGTATCCTGGACTGGATCAGTTCATACGATGACAGCTTCAACCCAGCTGGATTCTGGTATAGCTTGGTTCACTACTTTCCGCAAGCTGTGCAGTTCGCTACTTTTGGGCTGCTGGCAGTATTTTGGGCCAAGGTTCGAATTCCGCAGGAATGGCAGCTTGCATCCTGGGCACCCACCACATTTGCAGGTAATTTACCGGTCCAAGTGGCGTGCTACATATAAAATGCCCATCCGAGCGCTGTACTGTTTGTTGTCGGCTGGCATGATGGCAACCACATTGGTTGGCAGCGCCTCGGAGAATCAAGAGAGCATTGCAAAGCTGCAGCAAGTGTTTTCTGGTGCAATATTCTTCACACTTGCCAGTGCATTCGCGTAAGTATTTCAAGATGACTTCTGTTTTTATCACTCGTTTTGAACCTGGTGCAACGTCGCAGGTGGATCACGTACCACGTGTTGCGCATGCAGCCCCGAGAGTACTCCCGCATGTTCATGCTGAGTCCCAGGGTGGTGGCCGGTGTCGTGCTCATGCTATTTGCAGTGTTTGTGACTCGAGCTGCGTTCGACATTGCCACCGTCGTGAACGCCGTGAACGTGAATACAGGCGGCAGCGCCACAGTGAAAGACACAATCATTTTCTTCGTTGCGTACCTGTGGTGGGAGATCTCACCCATTGCCGCTTTACTGGCAACTGTGGCGACAGGCAGTGTCGGCCAGCGTGCTGCTTCCACAGCTGCGCCTTCCTACGGCGTCTTTGGTGCCATCGCGTCCATGCAAGGGGGAGAAGGGGGGCAACAGCGCGTGCTGCCGACAGACGGCAGTGATAGCGATGAAGCTGGTATCGACGACAATCCGCTGGTAGAGCAGCTTCTAGGTGGTACCTCCGGCAGTGGGTCTGCCCCTGGGTCGGGTAACGGCAAGGGGGGGGCTCCTGGGAATATCAGCTATCGGAACTCGAGCCTGTCCGCTGGCTATGAGATCCCAGAAGGTGTTGTGCCGCCTCATATTTCAGCACTGGCGAGGGAGGCCCAATCCAAGTACTACCCGGCAGCGGTGCCCAGCACCTTCGGCACCCAGCAGGGCGCCATGGGGGGGACATCTTCAGGCTCCGGGCCGGCCTCATTTCGAGATGCATACGACACGTACCTGGCACAGCAGGGCGGCGGCACCAGCCGCCACGGTATGGGCGACATTGGCAGCGCCCAAGCAGGCATCTACGTCGGCTCTGCCCACGGCGCTGCCCTGTTGGAGGCAGCCGGCTTCCCAGCAAACCACGGCTCCTACCAGCCGCACTCTCTGCAGCGGCAGGGCCAGGGAAGCAGCGGCGAAGACCTCAGCTCTTCTTCCAGCACGCACTCTGCAGCACTGCACGGCGGGGGTGTGGGGCGCCACGGGGGCGGCTTTGCGTCTTCAGCAAACAGCGCAAGCTCGGCTGGGCGCAGCCTGGTGGAGCACAGCACGGACGGAGAATTCCACAATGAGCGGAGGTATGATTCTCCTGCTGATGGACACATGCACCACATGGCCAGTTCGTACAATGCGCGGCATGGAAACATGCACGATGCTTTTGGGTAGAGGGGGCACTCAGTTTTGAAACCCTCATGTGAGCGTGCGAATACATTTTGTTTGAAGACTATTCAGCAGGGGCAGCGCTTTACTGTCGTGCCTGGAAGCCAAGACCTCGTGGCTTTTTCCCCAGGCTGACCTGCTGGGTGGTGCCACCACTGGCGCGCTTGGTGGGCGAAGCGGCAGGCTGAGCTGGCTGCTTCGAGTACTGCACCCCCCCTGCCGCAGCAAAGCGATCTGCTGCCTCAAGGAGGGCCTGAAGACGACCCGCTGCCATGCAACCACACACGAGCCGTGCTGTGTCGTAAGCACCGTCCGCCCCAGGGACCGAATCCAGAACCAAGCGCTTTCTCAGCTTGGCGTAATTGCCGCCCGCTACCTCCACATGGGCCAGAGCAGATGCTGCAATCGCCCGCAGCATACGTGGGGAATTCAGAATAAATGGCGTTTCAAACCCCTCGGCGAACCCCAGGCATTCGATGGGCATGTCCATTCCAGCCTCCATGCAATCCATAAGGTACCCCAGTGCGGTGCCCAGCTTCACGCCCTTGATGGCTGCCACCTGCTCCAGAGAGTGCCCAGCGTTCAGTAAATTATATGTTTCGCGTTTTGTGTCTGTAATGTTGACCTCCCGGGGAACAGAGGCAGCGAGGTCTTTGATGGCGCCTGAAATGCCCCCCGAAGCGGCTGCGTCCGTCTGGGACGCGGCCGCAGCCCCAGCGGACTGCTCGCGCTCATGGGCAGCTGCAGCAGCAATCACAGCAAGATCGATGTTTGTGGGAAGGTCTAACATGGACGACATAAGATCTAGCACTTCCAGCATCTCAGTGCCCCACTGGGCTGCTTGGTGCTGGCCAACACCCGGCATGAGCTTCAAGCCATCCAGCGAGGTTGGCCGGTGAATGGTCATGCTGGTCAGAGCAGCCTCGCTACATACTGCATACGGCGCAACCTTCATGCGAGTTGCAATGCTCTGACGCTGTGCTTTTAGACTCTCCATGAGGGAGGCTTCGTTGCTGCTGAGCGCCCTGGCTGGTGCCAGGGCGGGCGCTGCAGCCGGCGTGCTCCCAGCAGCCCGCCCACCAGCCATGATTGCAGCAACGTGCTCTCGCTGTGCCCGTTCCCTGAACACAATGTGTTGAATCTCCGAAGGCACCAGCATTTTTGGGAGCTGCGATGACGGTGACCTGGTGAAGTCTCGACCCTTAGAAGTCAACGCATATGTCGTGTAGGAAATCTTGCGCCCAAATCCCCCGCCCAATTGCACACTGTGAGCTATAACATAGCCCTCATGCACCAGTAGCTGTGCTAGGCCTTGCCAGTATGGCTTTGGCAGGCCACCCCCTTCGCCGTAGCTCGGGCAGCTGGAGAGTCGACTTCCGTACTTGTCCAGCACTTTCTTGGCTTTGGAACCCATAACGATGGAAACAGGCTCAGACGAGGGAGCTCTATCACCACAGAAAACAATGGACTCACAGAGTAGGCGAGCTTCGCGGGTGAAATCGTGGGCCAAGTCAGGGCCTGTGCCTGAGTCCTGCTGGTTGAGGCAGTCGCACCCGTCACAGCACTTGTCGCCGCCACACGGCGCTGGGGGCTTTTGGCCCATGGCAGTGACAGACAGGCTTCTGACAGGGGCTGGTACCTCGCCAAAATAGCTGAGCAGGAATTGGCGACGGCACTGTGTCGGTGATAACGAGGTCATGGCTTGCAGTTTGTCCACCATCTCGATGTTGCGCTGTCCAATTTCGTCGCTCGTGTTGGACGCAACCAGCCCACGCATGCTATGAAAGTCGCTTGATTTTGAGAACATCATGCAGTAGCTTTGTGCGCCATCGCGGCCGGCTCGACCGGTCTCTTGATAGTAGGCTTCGACTGACTTGGATGGTCCATAGTGCACGACGAGGCGCACATCTGGCTTGTCAATGCCCATTCCGAAAGCGACAGTCGCCACTACCACGGCAACTTCGTCATTCAAAAATGCTTTGTGGACCCTGCTGCGCTCACCTGATGACATGCCTGCATGGTATGCTTCCGCATCAATTTTCAGCACAGTGCGCAGTGTGCTAGCAATACTCTCTGTGTCTTTTCGCCTCATGACGTAGACAATTGCTGGACCGGGTGAGCCGGCATTCACGCCGCGCAAAAACTCAAATGCCAGTCGCATATCAGCCAGGGTGCCGTTCTTGGCACGCACAGAGTAGTGCAGGTTTGGCCTGTTGAAAGTGCTGGACACTGTGTGCCACCCTCCAGCATCAGGCGTGGCTGGCAAAGACAAAGACTTCTTGATGTCTTGTTGAACATGAGGAGTTGCAGTAGCTGTCAGTGCAATGATGGGAGTTCCACGAAAAGCCTGCCTTGCGCTTGCGAGTTGCCTGAACTCGGGCCTGAAATCGTGCCCCCACTCGCTGACGCAATGGGCTTCGTCGACGGCAATGTAATCAACTTTTGCCGAAGCAAGCTGGACCGTATTGCGCATAAGGGTCTCAGGGGTGGTGTATACGATCGCATACTGACCCGAGCAAGCTTCTGTGACGGTGGTTGAGCTGGCGCTGTTCAGTACGCATGCCGGGATGCCTCTGGCCTCCAAAGCCATGCACTGATCCTCCATTAGGGAAATGAGGGGAGAAATCACCAGGGCGATCCTGCGCTCGAGTGGTCAGTGAATTGCACACTGCTTTCTTAGAGTTACTTACCCTTGGTGACTTGGCTGTTGTCGCCGTGCATGGACGATTGGAAATTGATAACACAGGCTCTTGCCCATTCCCGTGGCCATAACCACAAGCGTGTCGGTGCCCTGCATCAGCGAGCTGAGCACAGACCACTGGTTACCACGAAAGCCATTGTGGCCAAATGTGGATTTGAGTGTGTCTAGGTACTCAGCCGTTGGCCTCGAATTGGCAGCCCTTGCTGCGCGGAAAGCCGCAGCCATTTCTCTGATTTCTCTCAACAGCCCCTTTCAAGTCTGTTTTGCTTGCTACATGATGCAAGGCACAGTAAACTGAAGGATGTCGCAAAATAATGCTTTCACATAGTATCTTACATGTTTTCCTGCCTTGGGGGCGGATGCATTCATCGTGGTCCCCCCACCAAATGGCTTGCAACGACATTCAAATATCCCTGGCGTGCCAGTTGCTAACCAATCAATCGAAAAAATCTTCAAGGTCGAGATCTGGATGAAGCATGTCTATGCCCAGGGAGCCAACATCCAACCGAGACATGATCAGATTCTCACATGTTTCCTCCAAATCCGTGTCGCCTATGAGCAGTGCGCCCACCACTCGCCCGTTCAGCAGCACCAGCTTCACATACTCCATCCCGGGGGTAACTCGGTACAGCACCTGCACAGGTGATTCCTTCGCAGTTGGCTGAGCTGTTCCTCCTTCAGCCTGTGCTCCCGCGGTTGTCCCTGGTGCTTCCTGCAGCCCGCCTTGATCTGCCCTTGTCTGCTGAATGGCAGATTCATACTCAGCACCCAAGCCCTGGCCGTTGAACAAGCCCAACAGAATCACCTTGAACCCCATGTAGTGTGTCATGTGTGCGAATAAGTCGAAGCCCCCCCCCCCCACCATCAAATCTTCGTCCTCATCAGCATCTTCAGCTTCCAGGCCAGCCTGCAGTGCAGCGTGGGCCGTCAGTAAACGAGCCAGGGTATCACCGCCGCGCGGTGCAAATGAATCGTGCGGAGCAGAATCATGATTTTGACCTGCATCACTGACCACACCTGCCATGCACCATGCTGCATACAGCCCTTGCAGGCGAGCTTGGGACCAGGTGCGCATTTGAAACCACACAGGACTGGGAGGCCACCCCACGCTGGCAGCATCGCCAGCCGCAAACAAATCCCGACTGCAGGAGCTTTGCATGAACTTGTTTACTGCAATCCCCCCACATGGCCCTCGTTGCACTTGCTCTAGGATCCATTCTGTTCTGGGCTGCACCCCTGTGGCAGATACAATCACATCACACAGAACAGCAGAACCATCGGTCAAGAGCACTTGCAAGGCACAGCCCTCAGTATTGTCAGGCAGAATATCACCACCCTCGTACTTGGTGGGCCCTTGCAGTGTATGCCAGTTCCCCAAGTGTGTGAGAGGGGGCGAAACAGCATTTGGGGTTAGAGCACGGATCGCCGCCACTTCAACTCCAAACCGGCGTTCAGCTGTATGGACAGCTTGTGTTGCACCGGCAACACTGCTTTCTTTCAGCACTGTTGTCCAGAGGGGGCCCAGCGCGTTGCCATGCACGGCAGGCGCACTGCCCCCCCCACCACCCCCCTTCGCACGCTTTGCGCTGGATTCTGCAGGTGTTTCTGACTCTGCTCCTGCTGCGATATCTGATGAGCAATCAATTGAGCTCAGGTTGGTTTGCCCTATCTGGGGGGGCAGCTGCGGTGGTGCGGAGTCGAAGAAAGAGGCAGCAGAGGCATCGAAGAAGGTGTGACCGCAGTACGCATCTCGCATGGCCCACACCACAGGACAGGGCAGAGAGGTTGCCACCAGCTCGCCTGCAATGGCACCATTGCCCACAATGAGAGCGCGCTTGGCTTGGGCCAGCTTGGCTGCCAAGTGGGTCACCGTATGGGTGTCGCGCACACCCAGCACTAGCGGGTGCTGCATGAGCACGTCAGGCTCCGCCCCGGTTGCAATGCAAGCTTGCGAATATTGTTGGTGTGACCCATCTGTAGAAACGGTAAGGTTTGTTTATCAGACGTTAAGTTATTTGGTTCAGCACAAACCTTCAAAGGTCAAAACCTTGCTCTCAGGGTCGATGCCGGTCACATGCTTTTGCAAACAAGTCACATTGGAAGATTTTGCCGTCAAGAAATCTAAAGGGCGGTCAACAACTTCAAACGAATCCATATTTTCTGTTACTTTCGTGTAGTTTGCAACCTGTGTACCGAGTCGGTTGATAAATGCAGAATGCTTGAACGAAGAAATTGCTCACACCGCGTATCGATCGTGAGGCAGACACGAGCAAAATGTTGCGATCAGGCTTGAGCCGCGCAAGCTCTTCTGCTGCCACCACTCCAGCTATTCCTGTATATAGAGTGGTCCTTGCTGCCACTGTGGCAATAGATAGCACTCACCTCCTCCGATTACTACGGTTGGGTGCATGGTTTGAGCCTCAGAAGTCGTTTCAAGGGGTCTGTTTGAATCCGTTCAAGAAACTGCACCTGGACCATATTTGGGAAGGGTTATTTTGTTTGAAAATCAAATTCGTCATGGCAGCTTGCCCTGATCCATTTGAGGCAACGGGGGGTTGGGTTTCCAACAGAAAAGTCTTGGTGTGCATCGCAGGTGCCCCTGGCAGTGGAAAGTCAACGCTGTGTGAAGCTCTTTGTCAGCAAATTGACAATTGTGTAACACTCTCTGTTGATGAGGCCTTTGATTCTTTGCAGCTGGAGCAGCAAGGCAAAGCAAGCCCAACAGGAGACGCAAGTGTGCTAGCTTTGCACGCAGCGGCTGAACGGGTCCAGCGAGCATGCAAAAGACTGCTTGAAGACCCCGGTGCAAATGTAATCTTGATCGATGACACATTGCACCTTCCTAGTATGCGGAAACCCTTCTTCCAGATGGCTCGCGAAGGTTAGCTCGTCCTGCTTCGATGAGACGGACTCGCCCACAGGATGACACGCACTTGCACAGGGGGGCACAAGTTCATCACTCTAGCGCTATATACACCCCTCACCGATATAAAAGCTCGCCTCAAAGCGCGCAGTGTCCTTACAGCAGCCCACAGCCACGTTTCGTTGGCTTCAGCCGCAGTCATGCACGCTGCCATGTCCACAGCGGCTACCAAGGATTGGGAGATGCCGCACATCCACACACAACACAGCAACGGCGACAGGTATGTATTTATAGTGTTGGAGAGCACCTGTGCTCTTGCTGGAGACGCACTTCTTACAGGCATGCGCTCGTTGCCAAAGCTGAGGAGCTGATACGCAATGCAAGAGTTCCTAAGGAACTTGTCGTGGTGCACACGCCAGAGCCAACAGCTGCAAGTGCATCAAAAAGGCACATAGCTGATCAGTTTATGCGCAAGTTCATCGGAAGGTGCATGGTCAAGGTAGCCAACGACTTGGCCGGAGCTACACCACAAGCATGCGCAGCTGTGTTGAAGCAGCTGAAGGCGAGCGCCCTCGACGATGCAGAATTTGTGAGCAGCCCCAGCTTGTCCCACTTGTATCTGCTGCTTGAGTCTGATCCAATCAGCAGTACAGCAGCAGGCTCTGCTGTGCTACTGCAGCTAAGACAGCAACCCGCAGCTGAATGACTCAAACCTGCAGGAGCTGCTGTACGCGGCCCTCCAAGGCATCGAACCGGACAGTGCAGGCTTGACAATCACACGCACTACCCTCGTGTTGCGAAGCGATGCATTCCAGCAGAACGGACAGCTGCAGCGCAGCACTGACGTCAATGTCAACTCTATTTCCTCGCCTCCGTTTTCTCGATGTGGTTTGCTGTAGGTGAAAGGCTTTTGCCAGAGTGGCAAGAATGCGATGAGCAACCTGTGCAGTCAATGGCACATCCAGAAAAGCTGCGCTACGCTCAAGAATGAAGGGTGTTTCCGTCGTACAGCCTCCCTGCATCTGTACATATCGATACAACAGCAAGCTCTCTAACTCAACCGTCTCAGCCCCGCTTTCGAATAGAATGGCCCACTTGTTCTGAACTTCAAGTGTTTGAAAACCTGGCTGCTGAATGGGTCCTTGCTTTTGCGAATCGCCTCGGCTCAAGTATAACAGTGCCGCTGCAAGTTTCCAGATGCCGTAATTCACTCCGCAGCTTGGGAGGGACAGCTGAATGTCTGCACTTGTGAGCTCCAAGCGGGAGGCCGTGAAGATGCATGTCTGCAAATCGGACCCTTTCATCCAGCCTTGCGTCCGAATCGCACGGGCGAGGTCCCCCTCCGGCTTTGTGAGCGCCTCGCACCAGGACCAGAACATGAACGTGTGCTTGGCCGTTGCAGTTGAAGTTGGTTCTGCACAATTCGTGATTGAGGCAAGCAGAACCAACTTGATGTCTGCAGAGCACAAAGAAACTACCAAGTCCAGGCTTGCACGTGAGGTGTGCTGCCAGAACCCTGCAACGGCAGCGCCCAATCTGGGCTCTGGCTCTTGCATTTCCAGCAGGACCGGCATCAATGGTCCCAGCTTGCAGTGTTGGGGGCATTTGTTTGCGATACAACCGGTCAACCCCTGTGCTTTCGCAGCTTGTATCAGTTGCGAGCCTTGTGAACTGCTCGCTGTCTCGAACAGCCAGGCCAGTTGAAGCAGCTGAGGCTGCTCCGAGGCGCCTTCTGTGGATGTGGCTCGGGCTATAGCATACCCCGCCAACTCCTCAGCAATGCACCTGTTGCTTGCCGTTGGATTAACAAGATACTGCTGAACAGCTTGGAAATTGAGTTCGCTCGAGGGGTGTGACAGAGTTGAAGTTGAGCAGCAACTTGATATCATCTGAAGCGCATCTCTGAGTAAAAGCGCAATTTGGGAGAAACAATCGTCTGGAGAAAGATTTGCCCCGCATACTTTGATATGTTGGGCCTCGATACACCCTCTAAGCCACCCGCATTGCTTTGCAAGTGTTGGGGACTGCGCGAGCGATGCCCGGCCTGACTCCACCCCTGCAGCGATTCGGCACACCCAAGACAAACATAAATCTACCAAGGTATGTGCTGATTTACACTTGATCGCCACGAGTATCCCCAACACTACTAGAGCTGAATGCAGGCTGAGGGTAGTCGAGGCAAGTGCAGCACGATCCCCACCCAAGAGCACTAAGGTCCTGGAGTTCAGAAGCTCCAGGCAGTCTGCAGCCTGCCGTATTCGCCATTGAAGCCCCTGAAGCTCAACATCCGACTGCCAGCAAAGTTCTGCAGCGATCAGCCCGACTTCTGACACCAAGTGTTGGTAGCCTTCCAGCATCCTATTCTGCTCTTTTGAGCTTTCTGCCGAGCCCCATTCCGCAGTTTCACTGCGACTGACATTATGAACCACGGGTAAAGAACCGACGTACACTGCAGAAGGGCTGCATGCCTGGCAGTCCACTTGGGCTAGAAGCAGCTGGGCTGCTTGCGCAAGCTTGGCCCAGTCGTCCAGCCTGCCCGCAGTTTGGTGTTGTGCACCAGGGCCACTGAAAAGTGCTAAGTCATGTTTCATGAGGATGAATCGCAGCTGGGCAAAACTGGCGTAAACTTGAGCAGCTACGAGAGGTGCGATGTTTGACTGCATGTCCCACAGGGCAGTCCAAGCGCTGAGTGCAAGCCGGCCTAGCTTTTGCAGAGCGTAAGGAACATCTCGCAGGAGTTTGACACCATCCCACACCCCAAGCTGTTTTAAGCACTGCAGAACGAAGTTGGCTGTGAAGTATGGCTTGTTCAGACCATCAACTTGTCCATCGGACTTCTTCGTCGTTAGTTCGCTGTCAACCCTGTGTGAGCCATCTGGCAAACAATGCCAACCGCTGCTGGAGTCCATGTGCGCATGCCAGCATATTGAACATTCTTGTTCCAGGAAGCTCAGTATTCCTCCTGTACTGAATTCATCATGGAGCCCACTTGGGTTGCTTTCGTCAAAACGAGAAAATATGAGAGGAAATGCAGCTGCACAGAAAACGACAGCAGACTCTTGGGCTAAGTTATTTAATGCAATGAAAACGTTCAACATTTCTGAAACTTCAGTTTCCTTGTTTTGCGTGGCTTGATAATTGTTCTGTGCTGCACCATGCACTTTTGAAGAAATGCAAGCACAAGCTGCTTTCCAAACCAGGTTTCGCAGGAGCCGAGAAATGCTTGCTGGAAACTGGTGATGCTTTGGTAGAAGGATGAACTCGTCGCTGACTGCACGAAGGAATGCACGCCACGCTTCAGCTGTCTCAAGGTAGTCGCTTTCAAGAGTTTCGCATTTTCCCAGCTGCTGCCGGTGCACCACGCAGTGCTGCTGAAATTCTTCAAATACTTTCTCAAGTTGCTGTAGAACCTTTTCTTCGGCTGGTTGGTCGTAGACTTGGCCGCTTATCGTCTGCTGTTGCTGCAGTGGAACATTACTTTGAAAACCAGGGAGAAAACTTTTGACCACGCGTTGCAGCTTGGGTGTGAGAAATGCCTCCTGGTTATCCATGCCCGACATAATGGCGGGATACAAAGGCTCTATAGACTAGACAAAATATTTAAAGTTGTGTAACACGGCTTTCTTTTGCGATCTCCCAAGCTCAATCCGATTACTGTGAGCAATTGCAAGGATGGGGGGGCAGTCCGCGGCCAAGCATTACTCAACACCTCGGGGGAAGGCTGCTGGAAGTGCCGGCAGCAACCTCACCGTGTATTGGAGTTTTGTGGCCATCAAGCTGTGTTGACAGCTGCTCAGCTTTCAAGCGGCGGAATGTACTTTGGACACGGGAGCGCTCTGCGTCACCAAGAAGTTGAGCTTTACTGCTTGCAGCAACATCTGACAAAATGACCACAACCAGAATTGCACTCGCATCCAGATATGCCGAGATTTTGTTCCAGCAGAGCAAGCCGGAACGCTGCGAAGGGGGGCTCAGGCACTGATGGCTCCTGTCTCGGACCAAGCTGCTCAGCAGGAGGGCAGATTTGTTTTGGCAAGTTCGGAATGCCGAACGCGCCGAGCCAAAGGGAAAAAGAAAAAGTTAGCTGCACCCCCGAGTTTCTTGCCCGCCTTGTGTGTGCTTGCTCAACCAATCAAGAGCAAAATGCAGCAGCCGGCGTCCTCGGCTGCTGGCGGACAAGCTGCCACCAAGGTGTCGGCCCGGGCGCACACTGCTATGCTCAATTCGTTGAAAATATGGGGCAAATTAAAGTGTGCAGTTTGGTTTGGCGAGCCTGTTGACTTCGCAGGCTACACCGATCGCATTGCTGAGCCGAGTAAGTAGCATGGAGTTTCACGAGTGTTACTTTTCCGTTGGGCAATATTGCACCATCGCGTTTTGTTTGCAGTGGACCTATCCACACTTCAAGTAAGCACCAGCATACAATTTAGCATGCAAACATTCACTCAGCACAAAGATAACTTGCAGAAAATGACTGGAAAGACCCCGGACACATGCCAGTTCGAAAGCCTAGACCAGTTCATTCAGAAGGCAAGGCTCATTTATGAAAATTCGGTCAAGTTCAACAGTGTCAACCTGAACGGAACCTACAATAAAAAATCTATCCACGGTGCAACCGTAGATTTTCACAAAGCTGTTGAAAAGGCAGTGTCTTCGCTGCGGGACGTGGCCAAGGTGGAGCAGCTTCTTTCCAAAGCACAAGAGGCTGCACGCATTGCGCGCATGGAGGGGTTCGAAGCAGTGCCACAGGCCACACAATTGCAATTAGCTGATGGTGTCTTGGCTGATGTCTTGAGCCGGCCATCCCACAAGCCTTTTTTTCCTCCAGTGACAGGCCTTGCCAAGTACAGCCACGCCATTCCCCGGCGCCGCTGCCTTCAAGACGTCGCCCGTGCCCTGCACACTTCCCCACCTCAGTACGACAACATCGTGAGTGTTGTGAATGACATTCGTCTGGTGTTCGGGAATGCAGTGGAGTTCAACATCAGCCCAGCCCACCCCTACCGCAAGAAGGCTGTCACTGAACTAGATGCGCTGTGCGACATTTGCATGGCACACCCCCTGCTCAAGGCTGCACCAGGGGGGGTCAGGGGCGAATTCCATGCAATGAAGCAGAGCAGGAAGTTGCTTGAGGAGCTGCTGAGCGACACAGACAGCAAGCAGATGCAGCGTTTTTGGCAATTTGCCTTCCGCATTGAGTACTCCTTTGAAGGGCAGCGGCCACCGAGGTATGACGAATTCGTCTCAAAGCCCATGTGGCTGGGGCGAGTTGCCCACCTCCTGTACACGCGGGCCTATAACTCTGCCGGTGAGATGGTGTCAGACCTCCTGCGCACTGCAAGCAATGCCGAGGCGTACTGGCAGCCTGGGCGGGGAGGCGCCGCCCCTGTCGTGCTTGCCGATGCGGCGGACTTACGAGCACGCATCGGGGAACTGTGTGAGAAGCACCTGGGCATGTCTGCTCAAGGCGTGATTGCACAGGGCACTGCGCACTTCGCGCTGCCCGAGGCTGCGAGTCGGGGGCAGAAACGCCAACGCGACCCTGCCCCGTCGCCTGTGGTTCTAGCGGAGTCACGCAGCAGTGCACACGACATAGCTAGGATCAAGGCACAGTCTGCAGCTGTCGCCAATCCTGCTGTAGCCCCAGCCCCAGCCCCGGCCCCAGCTGCTGCTGCTGCTGCTGCTGCTGCTGCCACGGCTGTCCTTCCCGGCCGCAAGATGCACAAGTACACCCCCCGGCTGACGAACACTAAGCCACGCCTGAGCCCCTCAGGGCGAGACACCATGAACACATGCATGAACATGATGAAAAACATTTCAGAACATATGATTGACAGCTCCCACTCGAAGGCCACAGTGTTGGCTGGCACTGTGTTTGGTCAGCCTGTGGACTTGAGCGTTGTGCCCGACTACTTGACAGTGATCAAGGAGCCCATGGACTTCAGCACTGTGATGAAAAAGCTGCACAATATGCAGTACAGGACAGTGGATGATTGGAAAAAGGACGTGCTGCTGGTCTTTGATAACTGCGTCAAGTACAACAGCGACTTGATTGCCGGGGCTGACATGCGGCACATTGCAAACAGCACATCCAAACGTTTCAAGTCCATGTTTGAGTTCACTTTCCCCTACACGGAGGGTGTGGACTTCTATGAAGGCCCCCGCTACACCCCCACCCCCGTCGCACCCAAGCCGGCCCCCCCTCGCATGACGGCAGCCCCCCCCAGCTCAATGCCCGCTCCAGCTGCGGTGCCGGCGCGCCAAGCTACATCTACATTTGGCGGTCCAGCTGCACCCTTTGCAGCCAGTGACGCGGCAGCTCACGCCTTTGCCAGTGTGCCTGCTGGGGTTTCAGGTGCCCCTGCGGCCCCAGCACCCACGCCATCCGGGAAGCCGCGATTGAAGCTCAATGTGAGCGGGGCAATGGGCAGTGCTGCGCCAGCACCGGTTCAAGGCCACCACGCTGGACCCGTGGTACCGCAATCACTGCCTTCTCACTTGAGCAGCCTCCCAACGGACTCGGCATCACGGCAGAGTGTTGCGTCTGCGTCCAGCTTCATGCCCCCCCCCTCCCCCGCAATGGGCGAGCGGGCGCCGTTTGGCCTGAATATCAACGTCAAGGGCAGCGCCAACGCATCGGCGGGTGCAGATACGCCCACAGGGGGCGCTACACCGACCCCCCGTGCCAGGCTGAAGCTGAAGGCGGGTGTGCAGCCAGGCATGGCAGCTCACCCTGCCGTGCCTACAGCCAGCATGCACGCCAGCAGCCTGTCTCAACTGCCACCACACATGCAGATCTTGGCCAAAGGCCTCATAGAGCAGGGCAGTTCTGCGGAGGATGCCTTGAGTATGATGCAGCGCATGCTGTACGCTACAGCCATGCACTCGGCGACTGCCTCTGCCCCCACCCCCACCCCCGTAGTGGAGGATGCGCCCAGCGGCGTCAAACTGCACCTGAAGTCATCCACGTCTGCAGCCAACGCAGGGCGTGCTTCCCGCCGGGCCGCAGCGCGCAAGTCGCGTGTGACGCTGCACGCCAACGGGGGCGAGGAGGAGGATGACGACAGCGACTCCGACAGCGACATCTTTGACGACGAAGAGGATGAAGACTTCGACGCAGAGGCGCGCTTCCTGAACAAAATGAAGCGGGAGCGGGGACAGGGCCGCAGGGGCAGCAGCGGCAGCACCGCTGCACCAGCAAAGCGTACCCCGAAGCCAAAAACGCCAAAGGTCAGCGTGCCCACAGCGATCCCCACACCGGCAGCCAGCACCGTGAAAAAGAATGCTGCAGCGCCTGCCATGTCAGCAGATGGGATGCCCATTTACCGATCATCGCGGTACCGCGGGAGGGGCCCTCAAACGTTTGATGGGGGGCTCCCCCCGCTGCCGGCTGACATGGCGCGTTTGGAGTGGGTGGGTGCTGCAAAGGGGGCCTTGCGCCAGCTGCGCATCGCCAAGTTCGCTGGGCTTCTGGCTCACTTGGAGCTGCCCATTCCGGCGGGCGAGGACCGCCTGATGCGGTGGGAGGCTGCACTGGAGGCCAAGGGTGTCCCTGAGAATGAGCGGCTGCGGCTGCGGTGGCAAGACACCAATGAGCACAGCGGCGCCCTGGTGTGGCGAGTGCTGGATTTGGACTTCGTGGAGCATCTACTGGACCCCACCAAGTCCTTCACCACAGCCACCAACGGCACCATGCGCAAGACCATATCCGACAAGGAGCGTGCCCGCATTGAGAAGGCGCACGCAGAGGCAAGAGCTCGCAAGCGCAAGACTGCCAGCAAGAAATCCAGGCAGGTACCCGGGGGCAACAGTGATATGGTGGCGTATGACAGCGACGACATCGAAGCGGGCGAGGAGGGGAACTTTGGGGAAATGCTGGACTTGGACATCGTGTCGCACTTTGAGCACCCCCTGCACTTCCAAGAGTCAGTCATGAAGGCATTTTCAACGGCAGAGTCGTTGTTTGCTCCGGGGCTGGTGTCAGAGCCTGACCCGCTTGGGCACGCCATGCAATTGCGGGTGAAGTTCCTGCGTGATCTGTGGGCAGTGTTGTGGGATGAGTGGGTGGGATTTGCGTTCGATGTGCATGCAGCTGCTCGCAAGGACCAGCGCCTGGCTCGCCGAGCCCTGGAGGCAGAGGCAGCCCCTATCGACGATGCCGGCACAAAGCTGATCAATTTGAAGATTTTGAAGCGGCTGAAAGGCGGCAAAAACAAGAACAAGGCGTACTACTTTTTGGATTACATCGAAAACTCCTTCGGGCCAGAGCTGTGGGAGATGTACAGCGCAGTCGTGCCACGCCCCATGGATTTCCCAAAAGTGGAGGACGCGCTGACAGGGGCAAAGTACAAGACATACGGGGATTGTCTGCGCGACATCCGGCTGATTTTCACAAATGCCATCAAATTCAACGCGCGTTCAGTGGACTTGAGTAGTCGTCAGGTGGTGCGCGCCGCAGAGGATCTGCTGGAGGAGGTGGACACCCTGTGGAGCGACAATGCGTGGCTGCCGTGGCTGGAAGCACATGCAAGCAAGTTTGAGAAAGACCTACATGTGGCTGACCGCGCTGTGCGCAGCGACTTTGCCCTGGGGTATGACTTGCACAGCACGTATATCATTGCCCAGAAAAAACCAGTGAAGCCACGCACACTGGCACTGCTGCACATTGAGAACGAGCGGCAGCAGGAGGCAGAGGCGAGACGCCAGGAGCGCCGTGCGCTGAATGGTGAGGACAGTGATTCCCGTGTAGACCAGTCTGACATTGGCGGCTCCGGCAGCTCGCGCGGTGGTCGCAGCGACAGTGAGGCGGAGGTGTTTGACGAGGAGCCCAGCGACGATGAGCACGTGCCTCTCGGGGGCGGACAGTTTGATGGCGACATAGACACCGGTCGTTTGGGCTCCAAGCGGCGCCGGCGCTTGACAGCCCGGGGTCGAAAGTCCCTTCGTGGGGCGGATATCACCCACGACTCTGAGGACGAAGATGCGTCGGTTGCAGGGGACTTCAACCACCTGGACCAAGACGATGACGAGGAGGATGAGTACGATGAGCTTGATGATCACATTGCTGAGGAGAGCGCCCCCCGTGAGCGCGGCAGGAATCGGAACCTTGGCGCTGCCCGCGTAGCCTCGGGAGCGGGCACTGTCTCGGATGTCTTGGAGAACGCCGTGGACGCAATGATGGACCAAGCCTCTTACCAGAAGTCCATGCGGGCCCTGCCAGCCCAAGGCGGCAAGTCAGGCACCCTCCTGGATGAAGTCATGGGGGCGCTGGTGCAGGACGTGCTCAAGCCAGCTGAGGTGGACTTTGCAAACCGCAAGGCACACGAGAGCACCGGCAGCGACACACTGGGCGGCAAGAATGCCAGAGTGGTTGCACTGAAGGTCATTGAGCAGCTGCTGCACAGCCGCCGGTTGCCGTGGGAGCTGGAAGCATCCGAGCTGGGGCGGGGAAGCATGGGCGCTCAGGCTGGAGAAGACAGTGTACGCACCATGCAGCTGAGCTCCCAAGTGGCGTACAGCTCCACACAGCAGCAGTCTCGATCTAACTTGCTGCGCGTGGTGGGGGTGCCTGACGTGCAGCGTGTTGAGCGCATGTCAGCTGCCAGCCAACTGCCGCCCAGCCTGCAAGCCATGGTGCTGCAACCAGCCGTGCCTATTGCTCGGAAGCCCGTTCCATCCGAGCTGATGATGTTTGAGGATGATTCAGAGGACGAAAGCGGGTCGCAGGCCCCTGCTGGGCCCTTCAAGCAGGTGCAGCTGCCGGGTAGCGTGGCCTCTGCACTGCTGTCGGGAGCAGGGTCCCCGGACAGCTCAGCCTCTGACGTCGAGAGCCAGCAGCCAAGCATTGATCTGCCGCTGCAGTCCCTAGCGCTGTACGCAGGCATGCAGGGCTCCACTCTACTGTTTGTGCCGCCCTGCTGGACGGCCCCCCGCCCCCCCCAATGCTTCACGCTGGGGCTTTGTGCTGCGCCACAATTCGAGGCGTCAGCGGTGCAAGTGCACAGCCTGGCAGCCAAGCCGTCACACACGACATCCATTCTGTCTGTGCATCCACAGCTGGCGTATGTGACTCTCGCCGTGTCCATCCAGCCTGGGGAAGCCGCCCCCAGCGACCCTGTTGACTGGACCAGCGCCGTGCTGCGCTTCGTGTCAGACGCCTCCCGACCAGAGCTTGCACATCAGTGGAAGCAGCACGTGGCATGGCTCAGCACGCTACAGGCGGCAGTGGTGCAGCACAGCAGTGTCCAAGGAGCGTCCACCTGGGGTACGAGTCACAACCCACACTTGGCCACGCCACAGCGTGTGGAGGGGGGGGCAGCAGACAGTGCTGCCTTGTTGAGTATGGATGACGTGACTGCGCGGCAGCTGTCCGCGCTAGCTTCCCTGGACTTTGTGTTCATGCCGTCGCTTGGGTGCTACTTGGCTGTCTGTGGGTCGGACACACCGATTGTGCACCTGATCGGCTTTGCTGACACACTGAGCACGACACTGGAAGAAAGCTGATGCCATGTTTTGATTGAATACATTCAAGCTCCTAGCCTGCCTTGGGCTGCCTCGTCTAGCCTTTGGCGGCTTTGCGTAGGGCGGCCACTTGAGCCTCCAGCGCTGACAGGCGAAAGGCCTCCGTCTGCCGCTTGCGTTGCACCCGGGCACCAAACAGCTGCTCGCTATGCCTGCCGCCCTTGCTTGGGGTGGCCTTCAGCGTCCCAAAGTGTATATTGAACTCATGTGCTCCCAGAGTTGTGGAGAGGCCGCACAGGGCTTCCGGTGACAGCATGTACAGATTGTGCAGCAGGCCGCCTGTGGAGCTCTCCACAGAGGCACCAGGAGGCAGCACAATGGGCGGCAACTGCACCAGCTCGGCGGCTTGTTGTGGTATGCTGGCTGCACTTGCCGCAGGGCCACCCCCCCCCTTGAACGCCGCTGTGTACATGGCAAGGGGGGCTGGAAAGTGCGCCAGAATGGCTTCACGCAAGGCAGCGGTGGAAGCCTGGCCGGTGTGTCGGCAGTGCAGCGCACGCAGTGGGCCAAGCAGCCGCTTGATGGCGGCCAGGTCTGGGGCTTTTAGCTCGCGTGCTGCCGGCACCCCCCTCTCCTCAGCCCCTGTTGGCTGCTGCAGCAGAGCTGCACTGTGCTCCAGCATGCGAATCACAGAGGCCCGGAATTGGTGCATGCCAGCCCCAACGAGCAGTGGTGTGATCTGCTCTGCTACATCGCCAATGTCGTCCAAACAAAGCCGCACAGCCGCTGCGACTCCGTTGTCAGCGGCGTCGCCTTCCTGCTGGGCGCCGGCACTGTTGCGGACCAACAGTGCTGCTGACCGCACGGTCGCAGCGACCTGCTTGCGTCGCTTCATCATCCACATGCTGTCCACGAGAATCCACGCGTGTGCACCCATGAGGCACTCGTCGAAATGCCGCACCTGGGCTGCTGCTGAGGCGTCAACCCGCGCCGCCTGCAGCTCCGCTGACGGCGCGTACTGCAGGCGGAAGCGATTGAAGATCTGCATATCTTGCACATCGTCCTCAGTATCGCTCAGCAGCCAGCCCTCAGAGTCGGATGAAGATCCCCTGGAGGACATTCCGTCACTCAGGCCGTCATCTCCGCTTCCCCCCAGCCTGGGCCCTGCGGCAGGGGACCCTTGGTCATCACTGAAGCCGAATGCTGCAGGGCCCCATTGGCGCTCAGCAGCATATCGTGCACTCAACATCTGGCTCTCGGTTCCCCCAGTCAGAGCATGAACGGCGGTTTGTGGTAGTGTTCCGGTTGCAGCGCACTTGAAGTACTCCTTGGCAATGCGGCGATAGTCCAGCACCGCCAACCTCAGCGAGCGAAACAAAACAAGAGAGTACACATTCGAGACAGCATGTGCCACTGTTGGTTCTGCCTGCAGAGCTCTCAATGTGTTTTCAATGGCTGCAGCCTTGTTCTGCTTGGGCGCTTTGCCGCTTGGCCCGGAGTCACTCAAGCCATTCGGGAACAGGTCTTGCCACCAAAAATGGCTGGCACACAGCATGCGAGCCAAATCACTTTGGAAGCCGCCTTCCTTTGCCGCTTTGTCGGCTGCATCTCGCAGGCGGCGTGCTTCTTGTCGCACCTGCCCAGGCCACTGCAACGCCTTGGCGGACTTGCCCCGAGACCAAGGCTTCCACACCGGTCCACCAGCAGAGCCCTTCCGCCGCACGTCAACATCGTGGCCAGCACATGTGCTAGAGGCGACACTGCCGTGTGCCTCCCCAAGGGCCGCCAGCACCCCCATGGCCCCCAGGGCAGGGGTCACAGGCATGTCCCCACTGTGCACTGCCAAGGCAGCTGCCTGGGCCACAGCGGCGCAAACACGCGCAGCGCTGTCAATCTGCATCTTTGAGAGCTGCTTGGTGGACGCTGGCGCCCCAAGTGAGATGCTGTGGTAGTGGCCTGTGCTGCTTACGCGCCCTCGAAGGGCATTGGCAATTGCCGCTGCTGTCCACTTCTCGGAGGCAGCTGTGGCAGCCACTTTGTGCCCGTGAGAAGTGTCCACACCGTAGTTGTGGGGCGACCCCCTCAGCACCCGTCTCAAGCTGTGCAGCACGGTGCAGGCATCCCGTGGCCCTAGGCAGGCAGCAGCAGCGGCAGCGTCCCCAGCCTCGTGAGCAGCTCTCCACTCACCCACCCGCACGTATAACTGCTGGGCACACATGTGCGCCAAATGTCTTAAGTGAGGGGGGGTGCTGTCGCTGTAAACACCCCCCAAGGAGGACGCCAAGCTGCAAAGCTGGGCTGTGTCAGCTGAAATCACAAAACCTTGGCGCACACGAGCGATACTTGCAGCGGCCACAGCGTCCAATAGTTCCAGCTGCTGCGCTGAAGTGCCTTGGTGTTCCTTGCAGGCGGCCGCAAACGCCGCGACTTCCAGGGGCTGAAAGCCTGAAGAGCTGTCGCCCGAAGCGCCCAGCAGCGCCGCAGCGGTGGCAGCTGTGGCATCCCTCTCGTCGCCCAGGCCTTGCAGCAGTTGCAGGGCCTCCGTGCGCTTGTTCACTGCGTACTCCAAGAACGGCAGAAAGTCCGCTTGGAAGCCAGGCAAGGTCTCGAAGAACGAAGGGGGGACTTGCAGGGTGTGTAGAGCCTCAAGCGTGTGTGTCACCCATGCAAGCATAGCTGTGCGGTTACTCGGGCCACCCGGCAGCTCTAAGTGTAAGTGCGTCACGTGCAGCAGTCGATCCTGTTCTTGTGATTTTGTAGCCCCGGGCACCTCCTGTCCCGGCGTGGCGGCCGCCATATGCGCATGCATAGCATCTCGCAGTGCTGCACACACGCTTTGCATGAGGGGTGTTGGCACGTCCTCACGGCGCAGCCCGCCCGCTGCCAGGGCCCTGAGCAGCTCCACGGCGTCACGCAAGGCGAGGGAGTGGATGCTGGCAGCCTCGCGGCCTGCGCCAATGGCATTCCACGCTACAGCACTCAACAGCTGCCGGGTAGCTATCATTTGGGTGCCCAGGCTTGCGCATGTTTGAGCTTGGAACGCAGCAGCATCGCTGGGCCGTACGGGGTCGTCACGCAGGGTTTTGCCTCGAAAGTGAGCTTGGAGGCTGGCGATTCTACCAAGTGCAGCTGCCTCAGCCAGTTGTGCTGCTTCTCTAGGGCTCCACAAATCATCCCTACCATGAAACACATCACGTGCCTGTTGGAGTAAATCTGCAGCCGTCTGCATGCAGTCCCTCGTGAGGGTTTCGCTGGAGTTTCGAGACATGACATCACTGCTGTGAGGCGTGCGTTCAGGAAGCAGCTGAAGCAGACTTGCTGATTGGGCAACACAGCGGTGAACCAATCTTTGGGCAACAATTTTGTGTGAAACCTTTGTGCGTTTGACTTCATCCAGAGTTGCTTGTGCATCAGCCAGAGCTGCTGCAAAACCAGCAGGAATATTCGTGGAAGCTGCTGAGCTGGAGCTCGCCCGGCTTGCCTGAGAAGTAAGCAACCGGGGGAGGCAGGGACAGGCGAAAATAGGGGTTGATTGTGCCCCTGTTCCAGAGAGCAGGCGCACTGGGGCCGATTTCGGCAAGCTGTACAGCCGCTTGCGAGAAGCAGACAGGCCTGCAGCACTGGCTGCTTTTTTCATGCTCACTTGTCCAATCCTTTCCAACTCGTAGAATACCCGGACATGCAAACCTCTAGCGATATGGACACTAGAGGGACATACCACAATTCTGACGTGCCTAGTATATGTTTCTACCGAACACAACCGCAGTGTTTGTTTGCCTTACCAGGCATGAGCACGGGGCCTCAACTTTCCTCGTCAGCAAGCAGCCAGCCACGCTTTCCTCATTTCGAGTCGTGAGGCAAATGACGAAATAGTGTGGTCCCACTTGTTGTCGTTCTACCCTTCTTACCAAGGTCAATATGAGTTGGCGTGCATTTGCTGGGCAGAATGTCAAACGGGTGTTTGTCTTCTGCGATCCTACCAAGGTTGGGCCTGGACAGTCTAGCCACGGTGTCCTGTACGTTGCCTTCATGCCTGAATGCCAGACTGGGTTAAACCAACCTTTCTTTGCAGCAAATGGGTGAACAAGAACTACACATCCTTGAAGTCCCTGAATCCCAACCTGCCAATGGCGGTGCGCGGCGTGAAGGGCACACCAGCAGTGATCAACGTGCAGTACGGTATGTAGTGAACCCATGCGGCTCTCATACAGCACAGCATTGATTGGTTTCGCAGCACACGACCAAGAGAAGTACTTCAACGTGGAGAACCAGGAGCCCTCAGATATCGACAAGATCATGGAGACCGCGGTGCTCATGGGCGAGTACGCCAAACGCGACCGAATGGAGCACACCAAGATCCCATTCGATCTGGTGAACCCATGAAAGTAGCAAACAAGTATCAAGTTCGCGCAACGCCCCGATCTTGTATCAGATGCTGCTCGTGGCAATGCAACGCTTCTCATGTTTGCTCCAGGCAGATGCATGCGGAATTTGTCGGCTTCTTCAGCACAGCATGCATTCTGCTGGCACTCTAGCTACAATGTACGATCTGAATAAATTCATTGCGCAAAGTTCTATGTACTGTCCGGGCGAAGATGCCATCCCCGACGCTGGTCGCCATGAGAGTGCTCTGCATCCCTGGCACCGCCAGTCTCCGGCGAATCCACATCTGGGCTCTGCGGGACTGTGTGCCAGCCCCCCCGGACTTGCTCCTCTACTGCCTGGGGCAGCATGATCGGGCCCTGCAGGGCTTCGCAAAGCTCTGCGCTCCACTCCAGCTCCTCGTCTGCTCGTGGGTCCAGCCCCCCCCCAGCCGCTGCAGCCCCCGTCATCATGACCCCCCCTAGCAGCCCCTGGGCCTGTGCGAAGGCGCGCCTTATATCTTTGTCGCTCACGCGCACAGCCTTGTGATTCATGGCGTCCAGAAAAGCCCCGGGCAGCATCCATGGCTCACACGGCAGGCCGTCACACATGACTGTCGCAGCCGCCGGCAGCGCATCCACGTGGGTGCCCCCAGCCGAAAGCACCAGAGCCGCTGGGTGCATGGATGCGCTGCGTTTCAGCTTAGGACGAGCACTGTCGCGCGCCTCACTGCGCGCTGCTGCTGCCCCGCTGTTTGCTGGGCTGGTCGCACGCGACGCTGGAAGGGAGATGGACGAGGAGCGGCCAGCCCCCCCCAAGGCCGGCGCCGCCCCCCCCTCAGGCTCCCCACTGCTTCCAATGCGTGCAGGGTACTCTTGCTGCTGACACGCCAGGGCAGCTTTGATGTACCCCGGCAGCACCAGCGGCCCCCCCTCATCTGCCCTAAAGCTGGACCAGCGGCGCGGGGGGCCCATAGCTGCAGCCGGAAGCCCCCCATCCGCAGCTGCGGAAGGGAGCAACCCCGTGCTGCGCCCACCCCAGGCGTCCTGCCACAGGATATCCACACTCGTGGGTGTCTCGCTGCTCACTGTGGTGTGGAACGGGGGTGGCACGGGGCTGCTGGCTGCGATGGGCCGAAGGGTGTAAGGGGGGGCTAGCGATTCGTTGGCCAGTGCTGAAAGAACTGCCTCAGACAGCTGCTCTGAGCTCAGCATTGCCGAGGACGACACCTGGATGACTGGATCAGCTGGCGAGGGTGCCATGACATTGCTGCTGCTCATGCCAGCGCCAGGAGCCGCTTCATCCGTAGCCTGGGCTTCAAGCGCCGTCAGCACGCGCTCACGGAGCCACTGGTCACGCACCCGTTTGAGGTGTTCACCTGCGAGGACTTGCACCACGCCATCGAAGGCATCGCAGGCAAGCAGCGCTTGTTCAAGCTGGAACACATGCGCAAGGATCGCACGGAACAGCACTCTTGGGATGCGTAGGATACGGGCGAGGTACAGGGCTGAGGCCTGCTTGGCTGATGGCAGCTTGGGAGGCTTTGCCGCCTGTGAAGCCTTTGCATGGGCTGTAGAGCTAGCTGCTGCGCCACCTTCAGGGGGGACTTGCGAGACAGGGGCCACCCTGGGATCGGCGTGTGCCTGAGCGGCAAGGGCTGGCTGCAGGCTGCGCATTGATGGCCCGCGGCCAAGGCTGGACATGGCCTGCTGCAGCCGGGACTGCGCCACTGCATGTGTGCGGAGTATGTGCGTTGGCACCCGGCGTGTCACGGCCTCTTCCAGCAGCTCTGTGTGCATGCAGTCGAATATGCCCAGGATGCTGGACAGGGGGAGAATGGATGATGAGAAAAGGCTCAACAGCCAGGAAATGCTGTACAGAGAGCCGCTGCACACACCCATGCCATCCAAGTGGGCCACCAGTCGTGGTCTGCGTCTCTGTGCGAGCGCATGTGCGACCTCCACTGCGACCTGGGGCGCCACAAGCGGCGGCTTGTACAGCACCGCCAAGTGAAGGCGATACATGGCGGCCAACAGCCAGTAGAACGCCACGTGCTCCGGCATGCCCACGATGAGAGGGACGGCAGCCAGGAAGGACATGCCTTGTGTGTACCCGATGTCGGGAGCGACGTTGGAAAACGCTGTGAGCACGCGATAAAGCATGCCCAGCCCAGGCCCTCGCCAGCGCTTGTGCAGGGCAGAGGCAAGCAACGGCTCACGGGGGAGCGTGCGCCCGATATCCTTACGGATGTCCACATCGCTGGCAGAGCGACCCAGGCGCAGCATGTTGGCGTACAGGCCCGGTGTGGCGGCCATGAGGTTGTCAACCCCAAGAAGCACTGGCCACGCTGCCCAGCGGATACTGTGTGGCAAAGAGCCACCCCTACGCACGGCATACTTGCGAAGCTGCAAAAAGATGTTTATCCTGTGTGTCGCAAGGTGGCAGTGGAGGGGCAAACTCACGCTTCGCCGCAGGTGCATTGCGGAGTAAGACTTGTCGCGCAGTTTCTCCAGCAACTTCACTGCGTCACTATCATCTTCGCCAGATCCAGCATATCCGACAACTGTACCAGACAGGTGAGATCTTGTAGCAGCCATAAATCCAACAATACGCACCATTTGCTTCCGGTGGCTCCGAAAAGTCATCAACTACGACGGACTGCCCACAGCCCATAGTTTGATACAATCAAATACCGCAATCACACTCCACCACACGACAAAAGAGGATGAGACCAGCGGTGATTGCAAACCTGAACAGAGCTGTTATTATGAAACCTTTGGCCCAACCTCTGCCACTGTGTACGTTGTGCAAGGCTGCTCACGCAGAGAAGACTGTCGCTAGCAGTTGTTGCCTTCTACAGCCCACACACCAGATCAGGCAAAGTCTGTGTGTTGGCCACGGCAGCAACAGACAGTCGGCCTGTACATTTGCACAGCCCCCTGAAATAGACAATTTTGATGGTAAACTTAGGAATTTGCCCAGTTCCGGCTGCGCGTCTCACTGCACTGTGTGGTCATGACCGCTGCAAAGAAGAAGGACGGGCGCATTTTGTTGGGCCCCTCTCCTCAGCAGCGTCCACATCAAAGTTGAGAATCTGCACAAAAAGATCAAGCGATCATCAAAGTTGGCAGGGAACCATTTTGTAATCGCAACGGTAGCTAACAACACCGTCCAAACAGCTTTGCCTTTCGCAGTAGCTGCTCATTTGCCGTTCCACACCAGTTTACGGCAGCTGCACTGTGCAAGGAGGAGCAGGCGCAGCAAAGGCACAGTCATTTGCCGAAATGGCTGGGCGTGAAGAATCAAAAGATGCCACATCTGAGATCGGTGATCTGGCATCCCCATTTGGTTTGCTGGTACGTGTGTATGCTCGGCACCGTTGTCGTTTTTGTCGACTTGCGACCTCAGGAGCTCTGTCCAGCTGCTGAGACCAAAACTTTCGCACCTTTTGTCTTAGTGAGGAACTGCAATCATTTTGTTTGTCGTGCCTAATTTGCGCTTTCTGGGTCCACCTTGAGTCGCCTGTCGAGCTGTAGTTTGCGATTCATTTCACCCCAACGACATTTTGACGCACCCGCCAAGTCAGCACAACGCCCACAGCCCTTCGTATGCAGCAAGACACAGATATCGCGTTAAAATGGAGTAAGGTGGAGTCCATGACGGGCGATGTTCCTGGTCCTCGCAGCGGCCACACCCTGTCTGTTGTTGGCGACGAAGCACTGCTTTTCGGCGGCTTGGATCCCGCTTTGAAGGAGTTCACAAAGCCAAACGGCAAAACAGAGAAACGTCCCGGACCTAACTCAGATTTGTACCGTGTAAAGCTTCCTGCAGCAGGCTCTACTGCTGCAATGCGCTGGGTGAAAGTTGCAACATCGCAATCACCGCCTCCTCGGTATGGCCACACAGCCACAGTCGTGGGAGAAAACAGATTGCTCATTTTCGGTGGATTTGCATCTTCGAGCCAAAGATATGCTGATGTGCACGTTCTCAACACCAAAGTGAGTTCTAGTATGCTGAAAGCTTTGGCGCGCCGTTTCGGGCTTGCATCGCTCGCGACCAAGTGGCCATGCTGAGTGACGCTGTGCTTAGCCCCGTCATGCCTCAACTGAGATATTTCGCAGAAGTTGACTTGGCACCAGCCAATTCCTCCAGCATACACCTTCGATGACAATGGCAACCATGTGCGCACTAAGGAAGCTTCCAAGCTGGGCGAGCCACCTGCCCCTCGCGGCGGACACAGTGCCACCCTGCTGCACGGCAAGGTGTACGTCTTTGGTGGATACGGAGGCGAGGGCTTCGCGCGGAAAGACTTCAACGACATGCACGTCTTCAGCGCGTCCTCCCGGGACATCAAGTGGTCCTTGATCCCAGTGAAGGAGCGCACCCCCGTGCCCCCCCCCCGCTCAGCACACTCCGCCGTGGCGGTGAAGGACGTCATCTTGGTACATGGCGGCTGGAACGCCAAGGCGCAGTACAGTGATGTGTGGGCTTTCGACACGCAGACCAACTTATGGTCCTGTATTGACCCCTCACACGGTGCCCCAAGATGGGGACACGCCGCACTGGCTATCGAAGCCATCCCCACGTGGAAGATGCTCGTGTTTGGCGGCAACCTGGGCGACACTGGCGAACGTGCACGTGTGCAGGGCAGCTTCACCTCCCGTATCGACGTGTACGACAATCTGGGCCCATCATCGGAGGTGGTTGTGACTCGCAACCCCAACAAAACAGATGAGGAAGGCGCCGCTGCTGCCGCTGCAGCAGCTGGCACGCCCCCAGGCTCTGGCCCTGTCAGCAACGGCGGGGTGCGAGACGTTGCAAGTAATGCCTCGTGGCAGCCATCTGTGAATGTGGAGGGTGACGTGCCCTCTGCTCGCTCAAACACCCAGGCTGCTTACGACGCACACAATTCCCGAGTTGTGGTGTTCGGAGGCTGGGCCAACCGATGGTTGGACGGCATGTACACTTTGGACCTATCAGGGCTTGTGGGTCCCCCGTACGCTGTGCTGGACATTGAGCCTGACAGCGGCCCCGTCACAGGCGGCCAAGCCATCACGGTGCACGGAGAGGGCTTTCTACCCGACCAGGAGATCGTTGTGCGTTTCTCGCGCAAGTCTGGGGCGTTTGAGGAGGCTATCGCCCGGTATGTCTCCCCCACTCGTGTGGTGGTGGACAGCCCCCCCTTCGACAGGCTTGGCTCCGGCATGACGCAGCTGCGGCTGCGCCAAGGTGCCAACGGCATCACCAACACGTACCAGGAGTACAGCTTCCACTCTGTCACAGACGCCTCCACCACCCTGGCCTTTGGCTCTGGTGTGCTGGAGGGTGGCGTCGTGGATGCACCTGCATACGTCATCGTCCAAGCCCGTGACTCCGAGAACCTGCCCCGCACCACTGGTGAGGACCAGTTCAACGTGAGTGTGCGGTGGGCGCCCACCAACGAGTTCCCAGGGCAGTACGCCCTGGACGCTCAGAGCGAGGCGGCCTCTGTGGGCGAGGGGAAGGCGAGCGAGTCAAAGGCAGATGCCGAGCTGGAGAGCAAGCATGCAGAGGCCGCGGGGCCCCTCAAGTTCCCTCTTGGGACCCCCGCTTCCATGCCTATCGAGGTCGGAGCGCCTCTCACTGGCTTGCTCACAGTGCACATCCACTGCGGCAAGGAGCTGCAGATGAACGCTGCTGCTGCCGCAGGCGAGACCGGGGACATTGACCCGTATTTGGCTGTTGGCGTTGGAGCCAAGCCTGCTGGTGACCTGCTCAAGTACACCCACAAGGTGGACGACAATGCCAGCCCTGTGTGGGATGATGTACTCACGTACAAGCTGGACGGCCACAGCTCCGAGGATGCCCAGCTGCGTTTGATCGTGGTGGACAAGGATGAACAAGCCAAGGCTGGAGACCGCGACGACTTCATCGGTGCCGGCTCCATCGATCTGGTGACGGAGGTTCTTGCCAATGGTGGCTCCATCCGAGAGCGATGGGTGCAGATGCATGGCCCTGGCAGCGGCGATGCAGGGCAAGTGCAGATCTCTGCTTCTTTCGTCCCCAGTGGCGCGTCGATTAAAGGCGACGCCACGACTGTTGCAGGTGCGTTTAACGCCCTGGCGAATCTGGAAGGATCCCTGGCTGTGCGCCTGGTTCGAGCCTCCGGCCTTCGCCAGGATGGGGACGCCAAGAACCGCCCCGACCCCTATGTGGTGCTGCGGGTGGGTTTGGAGGGCAAGGGGGCAGCAGAGCGCAGCAAGACTTTGCAGGATAATGACTCCCCCGAGTTCAACGAGACCGTGATGCTGCCGCTGGATAAGGCTGGTGTGGCGCCAGCTGACGCTGATCTGCGGGTCATTCTTATGGAGGACGACAGCGATGCCTGGTTTGACCGCACTGACGACTTCCTGGGTGCAAGCTGGGTGACTGACCTTCCCCACCGCTTGGCTGTGGGCGGGGGCGTCACTGAGGAGTTCACTGTACACCTGGCCGGACCCAAGGGGGAGGGGTGTGGTTCTCTCACCCTGCAGGTGGCACATGTGCCCCCAGGAGCGTCCACACCTGTCGCCGTCCCCAACGGTGTTGTTGCTGCGCCGGCGGCCATGGCTGGGAACACAGCTGCGCCGGTGCCTGAGCGCACCAACACCCGCCGGGACAGCACCGTGGGCACCCTCGGGGAGCTGGACGAAGATGACGAGGAGCTGTGGGAGAGCATTCCCAATAAGATCGTGGACAACCACGACGGGACATACAGCATACAGTACACCCCTGAGAAGGCCGGCAAGTACTACGTGAACATCGTATTTGCAGGCACCTTTGGGGGTGCGGAGGGCCCCCTGCGAGGCGCTCCGTACCACGCCAAGTTCTTCCCGGCTGCGGAGGGGCCCAACCGTCTGCGGGCGGCCATGGAGGCAGCCATGGGACAGCCCCCACGGGGCCTAAACTCCGTTGGGATAAAGGAGGCCGGCGTGCAGCTGAACTCCGTGCAGGGTCCCCTGGTGGCTGCTGGCATCAAGTCAGACCTGCGCAACATGTCCATTTTCATCAAGACTTCTCTGTCAGGACTGCAGGAGGATGTACCCGAGGATAGTGTGCCCACCCTCATGCGCGTGAAGGAGCACTTGATTGCTGTTAACGGTCGCCGCGACGAGGTGGAGCTCACCACAGAGAAGGTCAAGGCTGCCTTGGCGTACCGTGCCCGTCTGACTGAGGCCGAGGAGGGAGACGGCGGCAGGCGGCTGACTGCTGGAGACCCCATCCTGGGCCGCTCTGTGGAGACCTCTGTCGCCCGCGCCGAGGAGAGCTGGGCTGAAGTGGAGAAACAGGTTCCCATCACGAAGGGTGCCATCCAGCACCTCATCAAGGTGCACGGCGCCTCCACCCGTGGCGACCTGGGCACCTTCGAGCAGCGGGTGCTGCGATACTCGGAGGCCACCCACAAGGCGGCCCACTGGTTCTGGGAGACTGGCGTGGAGGGCTCCCGCCGCAGTCTGGAGCAGTCCAAGCAGCGGCATGCCGCGGAGTGGTCTGCAGCACGGGAGCGGGAGCACGTGGCCATCATGTTTGACATGCCCGACACACTGCGGAAGGCTCTGGCAGCAATGGAGACCGTGGACGACGAGCTGGAGTACATGTCTGAGCTGTGGGACCTAGTGGAGGAGTGCTCTCAGTACATCGCCACCGCCAAGGCTACCCTGTGGAAGGACGTGGACCCGGATGCCCTGGAGGAGGGCGCCAAGGGGCTGCTGCGGCGCGTGAACCAGGGCCTGAACGCCTCCATCAAATGGAGCTCAGCCTTCAAGGGCCTGAACACCGTTGTGCGCGAGTTCGTGTCGGCATGCCCCCTGATTCTGGCGCTGCGGCACCCCAGTATGCGACTGCGCCACTGGGACGCCCTGGCAGATGCCACCGGGAAGCAGTTCACCCCCCCCCCTAAGGACCCCACCCTGAAGCTGGACGATTTGTTTGCACTGCAGCTGCACAAGTTCACAGGTGAGGTGGAGGAGATCACTGACCGCGCCATTAAGGAGGCCAACATGGAGACTGTGCTTGCCCGCCTGGACGCCACTTGGGCCAAGGTTGTGTGGGTTAAGGAGGCGGTGGGAGACGGCGTCACCGGCGTGAAACTGCATGAGGATGAGGTCGAAGTGCTGGAGAACGACCAGATGGCAGTGCAAGCTATGGTGGGCTCCCGCTACCGCGCCAGCTTCGAGGAGGAGATCTCAGGCTGGCAGACAAAGCTGACTGCCGTGGCTGATGTCGTGGGCCTGCTGGGAGACGTGGGGCGTATCTGGAAATACCTCGCCCCACTGTTCCTGCAGAGCGCAGAGGTGAAGACTGCCCTGCCTGACGCGGCGAAGCAGTTTGAGCAGATCGACGTCGCAGTGCGCAAGGTGTTTGCTCAGGCCGTGAAAGACGAGTACGTCGTGCTTGCCTGCAACCGCGCCGGCACCCAGAGCACGCTGGAGGAGCAGCAGTCCAAGCTGGAGATCTGCCGCAAGGCGCTGCAGGCATACCTGGACGACAAGCGTCGCATTTTCCCCCGCTTCTTCTTCGTGTCTGAGGCAGACCTGCTGCACTTGCTGTCCAACGGCGACCAGCCCCGCATCGTCATGAAGCACTTGAGCAAGGTGATGCTGGCGACCGCCGCCCTCACCATGGAGGGCGGCGAGGGCGATAAGGACCGCCCCACAGCCACAGAGTTCATCGCGGGTGTGGGCAAGGAGATTGTGTCCTTCACCAAGCCCTTGCCGCTCACCGGCAAGGCTGAGGCGTATCTGGCTGACGTGCTGGAGGGGCAGAAACACACCCTGAACAGCACCCTGCAGCGGGCATACAAGGCCTACACCACCAAGCGCACTGACTGGCTGCAGGAGCTGGACGATAAGGGGCGCAGCCTGCACCCTGCCCAGATTGTCGTGGTGGTGGCTGCCATGAAGCACTACGAAAATACCAACTCAGCACTGGACGCCTTGACCAATGGGCAGCCTGACGCGCTGAAGACGTACAACGCACAGCAGACCCGCGACTTGACGGAGCTCATCCGTATTACGCGCACTGACTTGAGCAAGGAGCAGCGGCGTCGCGTGATGGTGATGATCACCCAGGACTCCCACAACCGCGACATCATCGGACAGATGATTGACAGGGGCGTCAGTGACTCTGACAGCTTCCTGTGGAAATCGCAGCTAAAGCACCGCTGGGTGACCACCAATGGAGGCGATTGCGAGATCACAGCCCTGAACACTGTGTTCCCGTACGGCTACGAGTACCTCGGCAACGCCGCCCGTCTTGTGATCACACCACTCACTGATCGCATTTATGTGACAGCCACACAGGCGCTGTACTTGAAGATGGGATGCGCCCCTGCTGGTCCAGCCGGAACAGGCAAAACCGAGACCACCAAGGACCTTGCCTCTGCCATGGGCAAGGCTTGCTACGTGTTCAATTGCTCCCCCGAGATGGACTTCCAGTCCATGGGCGCCATTTTCGCTGGGCTGGGTGCAAGTGGCTGCTGGGGCTGCTTCGACGAATTCAACCGATTGGTGCCTGAGGTGCTCTCGGTGTGTTCCGTGCAGTTCAAGGCGCTGTGTGACGCTGTTCGCGAGAACAAAGACACACTTACCATTGAGTCCACGACCGTCAAGGTTGACCGCTCTGCCGGAACAGCTGGCGTGTTCATCACCATGAACCCCGGCTATCTCGGCCGTTCTGAGTTGCCTGAGGGCCTGAAGGCGCTGTTCCGGCCCATCACCGTGATGGTGCCTGATCTTGTTCTTATCTGTGAGAATTTCCTGCAAGCTGAGGGCTTTGAGGACGCCAAGGTGTTGGCCCGCAAGTTCTACGGGCTGTACTCGCTGCTGAGCGAGCTGCTCTCGCCCCAGTCCCACTACGATTGGGGCCTTCGTGCAGTGAAGTCCGTGCTTGTGGTGGCTGGAGCTTTCAAGCGAGCCGAGCCTGAGCTGGACGAACAGACGCTTCTCATGCGCGCCCTGCGTGACTTCAACACACCCAAGATCGTGCAGGAGGACCGTGTCATCTTCTTCGGCCTGCTGGAAGATCTGTTCCCAGGCGTGGACCCCCCTCGCCAACGCAACCCTGAGCTGGAGCAGGCGGTGGTGGCCGCTGCCAAGACGGATGGTCTGCACGCCTCAGACGAATTCTGCCTCAAGTGCGTGCAGCTGGACGAGCTGCTGGAGATTCGACATTCCGTGTTCCTGCTGGGCCCGCCTGGCTGCGGAAAGTCCGCCACGTGGAAGACCCTGCAGACTGCTCGCAAGAGCATCGGGCGCCCCACCAGCGTGCGAGACTTGAATCCCAAGGCTGTGTCTCCTCCCGAGTTGTATGGCCATGTGGTGCTTGCCACCCGTGACTGGCGCGACGGCCTGTTGCCCATCATCATGCGGCAGCTGGGTGAGATCCCAGACGAAGACCCCAAGTGGCTCATGCTGGATGGCGACCTGGACGCGAACTGGATTGAGAGCATGAACTCTGTGATGGACGACAACAAGATGCTGACGCTGGCCAACAACGAGCGCATCCCCCTGAAGGACCACATGCGCATGCTGTTCGAACTGCGGGATTTGCGTTTTGCCTCTCCCGCCACTGTTTCCCGCGCTGGGATCATCTTCATCAGCTCTGCCACTGGCTACCAGTGGCGTGCCCTGGTGGAGTCGTGGATTGCTGCCTCGCCGTACCCTGCCTCTGTGGTGGCGTCGCTGCGTGTGCTCTTCGACACATACCTGCCTGAAATCCTGTTGTACCACAAGAAGACTCTCAAGGCACTGGTGCATCTGGAAGACACCTCCCTCGTGTCTGTGTTCCTGGAGTACCTCACGTCCCTGCTGCCCCGCCCAGGGGATGCTGCCAAGAAGCGAGCAGCTGACGACGCGGCTGCTGCCGCCGCCGCCTCTCGCCGCTCCCCCCGTGCCCGTAAGAAGGACAAGGAGGACAAGGGGGGTGCTGTGGATGCCTCTGCGTATTACGCCCCCTACATGAAGCTGGCTGAGATCGTGGATGTTGCCGATGGCAAGCAGGCTGATGAAGGGCATGTGGATCCCTTGGAGGCCGCAGACCACACTACCCTGGAGTACCTGTTTGCGTTCTGCGCCGTGTGGGCTTTCGGCTCAGCTGCCGGCGACCGCGACGGCGTGGACTGGAAGCGGGAGTTCAGTGACTGGTTCAAGGCCAGCTTCAAGGGTGTGCGCTTCTCCAGCCGCGACAGCGTGTTCGACTTTGCATTGGACCCTGAGACGCACGTGTTTGACTCGTGGAAGTCTTCGCCCCTGTTTTACTCCGTGGCGTTCGACAGCTCCTCCATGGACATGGCGTCGGTGTATGTGCCCACCCCCGAGACAGTGGCCATCTCCTTTTGGGCGCGCCGCTTGCTGGACAATGGGCGCCCAGTCATGATGGCTGGCGCTGCTGGCTGCGGCAAGACTGCGCTGCTGCGCGGCCTTGTGTCCCAAATGGACCCCGAGGCAGTCACCTCCACCACCATCAACTTCAACTTCTTCACAGACGCCGCAGCGCTGCAAGCCACCCTGGAGAGCACTCTGGACCGCAAGTCCGGCACCACATACGGCCCCCCTGGCAGCCGTCGAATGGTGTTCTTCCTGGATGACTTGAACTTGCCTGAGTTGGACCCATACGATACACAGTCCGCAATCGCCCTGGTGCGTCAGCACATCGACTACGGGCACTGGTATGACCGCGCCAAGCAGTTCTTGAAGCAGGTGATCAACACACAGTATGTGGCTGCACTGAACCCCACTGCTGGTTCGTTCATCATCAACCCCCGGCTGCAACGGCACTTTGCGACATTCGCTGTGAACTTCCCAAGCTCCCTGTCTCTGCTGCAAATCTACTCCACCTTCCTGGATGGGCACCTGGCGTCCTTCTCCGAGGAGGTGCAGGGCATCTCATCTCACCTCCTGAACGGCGCCCTTGGGCTGCACGCTGCCGTGGCCGCCAACTTCAAGAAGTCGGCCACCCGCTCACACTATGAGTTCAGTGTGCGGCACCTGTCTGCTGTCTTCCAGGGCTTGCTGACTGCTCAGCCAGCTCAGTTCCGCGAGGCGGGCAAGCTTGTGCGCTTGTGGCTGCACGAGTCTGACCGCGTGTACTCTGACCGACTGGTGAGCATTGAAGACCAGGCCAAGTACCGCACCCTGGCCCTGAATCAGGCCAAGAAGCGCTTCCCCGCGTTCAACCTGTCTGCGTATTTCGCCTCCACAGGCGCGGAGCCGCTGCTGTTCTGCCACTACGCCGAGTCCCGTCACGACGGCGTGTATGACCGTGTGACCAGCATGGACACGCTGACCCGCACCATCGGGGACGCCCTGAAAGAGCACAACGAGGTGAACTCCGCCATGAACCTTGTGCTGTTTGGGGATGCCGTGCGCCACATCACACGCATCTCCCGTGTGCTCAAGTCACCCACTGCAGGCCACGCCCTGCTGATGGGCGTGGGCGGCTCCGGCAAGCAGTCCCTTGCTCGCCTGGCTGCCTTCCTGTGCGACATGAGCATCAGCAGCATTGCAGTGTCCGCCACGTACACCATGACAGACTTCCGCGAGGACATCAAGTCCCTGTACTTCAAGACGGGTGTGAAGCAGGAAAGCGTCATGTGCCTGCTGCGCGACTCCCAAATCATCCAGGAACGCTTTTTGGTGGTGTTGAATGACATGCTTGCCTCAGGCAACGTAGCCGGTCTGTACGCGCAGGAAGACAAGGACCAGATCACGGGGGACATCGCAGGCAAGGCCAAGGCTGCCGGCCTATCCACCGACAAAGACACCTGCTGGGAGTTCTTCATGGCACAGGTGCGCGCCAACCTGCACGTGGTGCTATGCTTCTCCCCCGGTGAGATCTTCCGTGAGCGTGCACGCAAGTTCCCTGCGCTTATCTCGTCCACTACTATCGACTGGTTCCACCCTTGGCCCGAGGAGGCACTGCTGTCCGTGGGGCGACGCACCCTGGCCGAGGTGCCTGGCCTGGGCACCGCAAAGGTGCGGGAGACAATTGTGCAGTTTATGCCTTTCGCCTTCCAGGCTGTGAACGAAGTGGCGGAGCGGTATGCCGCCAGCGACCGCCGCCGCGCATACACCACCCCCAAGTCCTTCCTGGAGGGCCTGAAGCTGTATGTGACACTGCTGAGCAACAAGCGCTCAGAGCTGGACAGCCAGCTGCAGCGCCTGACCTCAGGAGTGGACAAGCTGCAGGATACACAGGCTGAAGTGGCGACCATTGAAGCCAATTTGAAGGTGCTGCTTGACTCCGCTGAGGAGAAGCGCTCCAAGGCTGAGGCCATCGCTGACGCTGTGTCCGCCAAAGCTGCCCAGGTGGGCGCTGAGACTGCTGGGGCGCAGAAGGAAGCCGATGCATGTGCCGCCATCCAGGTGCAGGTGGCGGCACAGGCCAGCGAGACGGAGCAGGACCTGGCCGCAGCTGAGCCCCTGCTGGAAAAGGCTCAAAAGGCGCTGAGGACACTGGACCAGAAGGACCTGGGCCTGTGTCGCCAGATGCAGACACCCCCTCCTGGTGTGGACGACGTCTTTGCTGCCGTGGCGGTGCTGTTTGCGGGTGTGGACCCGAATGTGCCCGTCACCAAGCGTGGCATCGTGCGGGACTCGGACCGTGCTTGGGACCCAGTGAAGCGTGCCTTGTTGAAGGAGACCTCTGGCTTCCTGCAGAATCTCCTGGATTTCCGCAGCCGCATCGACAGCTTCGATGTGCCTGCCCGCAACTTCTCAGAGGTGCGACCCTACTTGGAGCTGCCTCACTTCAACCGCGACATTATGATTAGCAAGAACCCCGCAGCTGCCGGCCTGTGCGACTTCGTCATCAACATCGTGCAGTACTGGGATGTACTGCAGGTGGTGCAGCCCAAGCGTGACGCGTTGGCGGAAACGACCAAGAAGCTGAACGACGCGACGCAGCGCCTGGGCGAGGTGCAGGCTAAGGTGGCCGAGCTGGAGGCTGCCCTGGGGGAGCTGCAGATGAAGCAAGCTGCAGCCGAAGCTGAGCGTGCAGGTGCGCAGGCCGAGGTGGATGCGGGCACTCGCCGCCTGGACTTGGCGCAGCGCTTGCTGCGAGCCCTGGGAGATGAACAGGAGCGATGGTGCGCGGGCATCGAACGCCTCAAATCGGAACAAGGAACACTTGTGGGCGACGTGCTGGTGGCATCTGCCTTTGTGTCTTTTGCCGGGCCCTTCACCGCACGGTACCGGGCCGAGTTGCTGAATGAGTACTGGATTCCATTCCTTGGCGAGCCCACCAGTGGGGCACCCGTGCCCCTCAGCGACGACTTCGATCCCATGGTGGCTCTGTCCAACGAGGCTGAGATCGCCAAGTGGCACGCGCAGGGGCTGCCATCTGACGCTCTGTCCACACAGAACGGCGCCATCACATCCAACACTTCTCGCTGGCCGCTGTTGCTGGACCCCCAGCTGCAGGGCATCAAGTGGGTCCGGAAAATGGAGGGGCATGGCCTCGTTGTGGCCCGCATGGACCAAGCCGACCTAGTGCACAAGCTGGCTGCAGCGGTGCAGGGCGGGCGCAGCATGCTGCTTGAGAACCTTCCCGCGACCATCGACGCCACTCTGTGGCCTGTCATCACCCGTGCCACTGTGAAGCGTGGTCGCCGCCGAGTCCTCATGCTGGGAGACCGCGAGCTTGACTGGAACAAGAACTTCAAGTTGTACTTGCACACCAAGCTGTCCAACCCTCACTTCCCCCCCGAGGTGCAGGCCGAGACGACGCTGATCAACTTCACCGTCACCCAGGCAGGACTGGAGGAGCAGCTGCTGGACATCACTGTGCGCAAGGAGCGCCGTGACTTGGCCGCCCAGCGCTCAGCGCTGATTCGCCAGCAAAACCGCTTCACCGTCAAGGTCAAGGAGTTGGAGGACTCCATCTTGGCGCAGCTGGCAGCAGCCGAGGGCGACTACACGGATGATGTGGCCCTGATTGAGTCCCTTGAGAACGCCAAGCACCTCAGCATCAGCATCAGCGAGAAGATGCGCGTTGCACGCACCACCCAGCAGCAGATTGCAGAGACAGCCGAGCAGTACCGCCCGGTTGCCACCCGCGGTGCACTGCTGTTCTTCCTGATGGACAGCCTGGTGAACATGCACACTTACTATGTGCACAGCCTGTCATCCTTCATCACTGTATTCCTGCGCGGCATTGACTCCGTCACGGAACAAGAGGTGGACGAGGAGGCAACGGCCGTGGCACAGCGCAAGCGCACTGCCCGCGCCCAGCGCGCCGCCACCGCTGAGGCGCGCGCCGCCGCCGAAGCGCAGGCTGCTCAGGCCGCAGAGCAGGAGCGCAAGGAGGCCGAGGCTGCCGCACGCAAGGCAGAGGAGGCCGCTGCTGCCGCCAAGGTGAAGAAGCTCACCCAGCGTCGGGCGGCTGCTTACACCGCTGTGACGGAGGCCGCAGCAGCGGAGCGCAAGACAGCAGCAGCAGCCGTGGCAGAGGCTGCCAAGGAGCTGCCTGCCGCTGCCGTGGGCTCCCTCAAGCGCCTGCTGGTGGGCACTGCCCTGCAAGATTTGCTCAAGGCATCCCAGCACCGAGCCACTCCCGCCATGCGGTCAGTTGTAGGGGAGAGTCGCTCTGCGTCGCAGTTGAGCCTGCCCACACAGGCAGTGCCTGCTGCGCTGGCTGCCGGCAAAAGCGCTCTGGGCACGTTTACTGAGACAGACTTGGAGAAGACTGGTGCCGCCCTGGCGACTGCCTTGTCTGGCGCCGAGCCGCAGGAGGGCAACGCGCTGGTGCTTGCTGACCAGTACGCTGGTGAGGTGCCTGGTGTGGCATCTTGTGCCAAGCCCACTGGCAGCACCTACGTGCGCGTCCCTAGTCTGTTCAGCCAGTGGGTCGCCAAGGTGTGGCTGACACTGCCTGCCACAGAGGGTGCTGCCGCTGCAGCTGCCTCTGACGGCGAGAGCAAGGAGGCAGATGCTGCACTTGTCAACGCAGGCGGCAACAGCTTCGCGCTGTCCCTGTTCGGCACTGGCCTGCAGGTATACGAGACGCCCGCAGAGAGCAAGGATGAGGAGGGCGAGAGCAAGGAGGCGGAAGTGCCTGAGAACACCACTGCTGTTCCAGCTGTGTGTCTGCAGCGCCTGGTGCTGGGCGATGCCGCCCCGGCGGTGCATGCCCAGGCTGTGCGCATCAACGTTGGCAAGAAGCTGCTTACGAAGGTGAAGTTCGCCGAGGATGCCCCTGTGCCCTGCGCTGCGCTTGGGGGCGCCGTGCCCACCGAGCAGCCTGTGCTGGTCACCATTCAGTGCGACGGTAATGGTGTGCTGCACACCCGTGTGTCCTGTTGCGGTACTGATGCCGAATCTGTGGATGTGGACGCTCGCAGCTTCCCCGGGCTGAATGTCGTGCGAGGCAGCGGCGCCTTTGCTCTTGTGCTGAATGGCTCGGTTGCCAGCGTGCACGCTGTGTACGTTGGGGAGAACGACGCAAAGCTGGGCGCAGTGACCGCCATCCAGGGCGCCTGGAAGGGGCACACTTCCGTGGTGGGCCGCCGCGTGCCTCTGGTCCCCCTGCCCCCAGTGCGGGCGCTGGAGGAATCTCTCTCGCCATTCGCTGCTGCGGCGCTCGCAGGCTTGCTGCCTGAGCGCTCTCAGGAAGCCGTGGCGGCCCTGCCAAAGGGGGGTGCCGCCCTGCCCGCCATGCAGTTTGCCGGGGAGCCGCTTGCCGTGGCCCTCAGTGGCGACGCCCTGTCCGCCGCCGCGTCCAATGGCCTTGGAGTCACTGGACTAGTGGACATCCAGGACGGCAGCGCTGTGGAGCCCGCTCATGTGGGCAGCATCATGAAGCAGCTGAAGCAGCTGTCGGCCCTGGGAGCAGGTGACGCAGCACTGGTGCTCGGCGATGACGCCCGTCGCCTGCCGGTGAACGAGACGCTGAACGCCAGCAGCGAAGGCGCGGCATTTTTGTTTGCCAACGGCACGTTCCTGGCTCGCAAGGGCGGGAACGGACCCTGGGTTGAGCACGGCGCCGACGGCGAGGTTGTGCCTGGCAGTGCGGAGTTCACGCCCGATTCGCAAGACGAGTCTGTGGCGGTACACCCCTCCAGCAAAACCCGCATTCGCTTCGCCGCCGTCCTGGCCCAGCGCTCTGTGGACGGCAGCGAGTGGGAGGAGTACCCTGTGGCGGACGGCAAGGGGCGGTGGATGACCCACAGCCCCGTGCCTGCTATGGCTGGGCCCCTGAAGGGCCTTGCCTCTGTCACACGTCTCCCCAGCATGGAGCTGAACTGGTCCGCTGCAGTGTGGATGACCGTGCACGCAGCCAAGGAGGGAGCTGCTGCCAGCATCTCTGTGCTGGGCGGTGGCTTCGTGGCGTACATGGCCAATGCACCCGCCCTGCAGCTGCTGCACGCCGACATGCAGCACAGCGGCAAGGCCACGCTGGACGTCACTGCCAGCAATCACTCCGACATTGACGGCGACGCGATAGTGGCCGCTGAGGCTTCCGTGCTGAAGAACCGTGCACAGCCCACGCCTGCTGGCGGCACCCCCCAGGCGTACACCGTCGTGAATGACGCCGAGAACAAGACGCTGACGTTTGCGTCGCCCACCGCAGGCGGTGCCCCATACACCGTGTCGTACGCTGACTGGGAGGACATCGAGGAGGTCGGCCTGGTGGTTGCTGGTAAGGGGGTCCTGGTGCACGCCGTGTATGTGGGCCCCAGCGGTGGGCTGGCAGGCTCCATGTTTGCCGCCGGCGACCGCCCACTGGTGAAGCAGCTGGCCAAGTCTGCCACCGCCAAGGCTGCTGCGGCGGCGCCAGCTGCAACCG
>Ga0307982_1000184_pt1 | contig 48018 bp, 36 predicted proteins | sample OrgLakmetagen989_FD_201847 | JGI IMG/M metagenome (GOLD analysis project Ga0307982, IMG submission 201847) | Saline water microbial communities from Organic Lake, Antarctica - #989 | ecosystem: Environmental > Aquatic > Non-marine Saline and Alkaline > Saline | place: Antarctica: Organic Lake... | reverse complement strand
TGTGTGCCAGGCAGCGTGAGACGGGATGAGCCTCGTTGAGCTTGTCAATGTGGGTACGCAGCCCAGCCGCCAGGTTACCACGCCGCTCCCGCGCCGGTTTGATGTCGACAGCCTCGCATAAAATGTGGCAATCAAATTTGGGGTCAATCTTGCCACCCCAAACCCCTCTGAGTGGGGTCAAGGGATTCTGTGCCTCGAGCTCGGTCGAGTTGATGTCGCTAGAAAATACATTACATACACACACACCACAAAGACTGCATATGCAACCAAACAGGGCAGCAACAGGCATTGGATTTGCTGAAACCGGGATATCGTAATCGAACTGTTAGAATGGCTGCGGAAACTGTTGGGCGGGGTAAGCTGCATTTGTGGTTCATTTCCTTGCCCGGCTTCAAGACGCACTTGCTCACAGAAGCCTGGAAGATTAATGCTTCTGAATTCTCAAAGCGTGTCCACAACCCCATTAGAGCAATTGTTGATAACATTAAGAAGCCAAATGACCCAGAGAAAGAACTGATCCCGCTGTCGCTAGGCAAGTGCGGAATTTCGTTGCCTAGTAGAGGCAGCCGTCACTCTTTGCAGGCGACCCCACCGTTTTTGGCAACTTGAAGACCCCGGAATACTTCATTGAAAAGATTCAAGAGAATCTCTCGTGCGTTTACGCGGCCTTGAGTGCAACACCGAACCAAACGGTCTCACTCTTGCAGGTCTGCCAAGCATAATGGATATGTCCACTCAGCTGGCCCGCCTGCAGCAAGGGCTGCTGTGGCAGCTGCATACCAAACACCCACAAGCCCATTATCAGAGGAAGATGTGATTATCACATGCGGCTGCTCTGGTGCCCTTGACTTCGCCATCGGTGTGCTCCTCTCCCCCGGCCAAAAAATCCTGCTTCCTCGCCCCGGCTTTCCATTGTATGAGACCCTGGCCAAAAGCAAGGGAGTGAACGTGGGACATTACGACTTGAACCCTGACAAACAGTGGGAAGTTGACCTTGCCTCGCTGGAGGCATGCATGGACGATTCAGTAGCTGCCATTCTGGTGAACAATCCCAGCAACCCTTGTGGCAGTGTGTTCACTAAGGAGCACCTGCAAGCCATCCTTGAGGTGGCCGACAAGTACAAGGTACCAATCATTGCAGATGAGATTTACGGCAACATGACATTTCCGGGCAGCCAGTTCACACCCATCGCGAGCTTGACGACAACCGTGCCCGTCCTGGCCGTGGGGGGGATTGCGAAGGAGTTCTTGGTCCCGGGCTGGCGTGTGGGCTGGGTACTTGTCCATGATCGCCAGGGTCTTTTTGAGGAGGTGCGGTCTGGACTGTTCCGCATGAGTCAGCTCATCTTGGGTGCCAACAGCCTGATTCAGTCAGCCCTCCCTGCTTTGCTGACCCCCGCGGAAGGCAGCGCTGACCACGCAGCCTTACAGGCATTCAAGGCTGACACCATGCATCAGCTGTATGGTAATGCGTGCATCGTCGCAGAAGGCCTCGCTGCAATCAAGGGGGTGACGCCGATTGTGCCTCAGGGGGCCATGTATGTGATGATTCGCATCGATGCCGACCAACTGGTCGATATCAAAGACGATGTTGAGTTCTGTCAGAAACTTCTGACTGAAGAGAGCGTGTTCATGCTCCCTGGGCAGTGCTTCGGCATGCCGAATTATGCACGAGTGGTCTTCTCTGCACCTGCCGACAAACTCAGAGTGGCAGTAGCTCGGATTGAAGCTTTCTGCAAGGCTCACGCTTCTGCGTAAGTATGACTGAGTTAGTCTGGATTGCCCAGGCAGGTGAACTCTGTCCAAAATTATTGCTGGTAGCTTGAGGACTATCCAATTGATTTCAGCTCAGGTAGTGCCCGCGGCATCCTCGCAGGAGTCGGTGCTGCAAGCCCAGATCTGGCACTATAGCAACTGGAGCTTGAGACTCATTGATGAAGCTTTCGTGGTGCTTTGTGTACATGTAGTTCGCTTGGCACCGGTCGGGGCGAGGGGTGTCCCCACGTGAGCGACTGGGACGCTTAGTCTGTTAGTGCTGCAAATGGTGTGGTGCGCGCCAACCCACGAAAATACAAATGTGGACTCATATTTTTACATCTGTGCGGTCAATTTTTGTCCAAGACTTGACAAGGGGATGCATGTGATGCCAGGGCATGTGCGTTTGCATCGGGACGAGTAGTCACAACAAGTTGTTGCGGCAAACCATTCCTCAAGGCAGCTGAAGATGGCAGCGGACCACACAAGCAACGGCGTTAATACCCGTGAGCATGGTGTTAAACGGTTCCAGCTGGGGCGTAGCCTAGGCTCTGGGGCTTTCGGCACAGTTCGGCTGGCTGCGGAAGTTTCGTCTGGCAAACAAGTATGTTGGATGATATGCTGAAATTATGCACCATTGCAAATGTTTACGATTCTCAGGTTGCAATTAAGTCAGTTCAGCTATCACACTCCCAGAATATTTCAGGAATAGAACGTGCATGGCGTGAAGTATTCATTTTGACATCTTTGGACCACGAGCATGTGATTCGGCTTCATGACGTAAGTTTCAAGCAGAGCATCCCCACCAAATTCCATGATAATGCCTCACCTACAGGTGATTAAGAGTGAAAAGGAATTGCTGTTTGTCATGGAGTGGGCAGACGCTGGGTCTTTAAAAGAACTCCTTGATGCTTTCCCAGACAGTGAGCGTCGATTTGCATGGTCTGCTGTTCGGACTTGCCTAAATGATGCTGAGGCTTTTGCAGGGCCAATGAAGGAGGCTTACGCTCGAGCAATATTTAGAGAAATAGCGGCAGGCGTCAGGTACTGTCACCGGCAAAACGTTGTGCACCGAGACTTGAAGCCAGACAACATTCTGTTCGTCTCAAAGGAAGGCTGCATGCCTGGAGTCGCCAAGATTGCTGATTTTGGTTTGTCCTCCACCGTCACTTCTCTTGGAAGAGCTAGAAGTCCGGTGGGTACGCCGTTATTTTCTGCACCTGAGATTGTTTCCCCACAAACTCGAGGTTCTACAAGCAAGGTGCGTCAAGTGCGTCACGATTGATCAGCTTGTCACCGAGCTTCGTGCACTTACAGGCCTACAACGCATCCAGGGCAGACTGTTGGTCGTTGGGAGTCATCCTGTACAGGATGATTTTTGGACAGCTGCCCTTCAACTCCCGAACACTCAGCGAGCTTCAAATTGCTCAAAGATCTGGCTGCCCAACTATTACTGCTAAGGAGGGTACATCACACCATTGCATTTCGCTGATAGTATCGTTGCTGACCTTCAGTCCCAATGAGCGCTTGACTGCTGAGGAGATTCTTCACCACAGCTGGTTTTCTCAGCCAGTGCCGCCAAATGCGCGTTTCAAAGCTTTCTCCAAAATGTTTCAAGATGTGGAAACTGCTGATCCAGTAGATAGTGCACCACAGGCCGCCTTTTGCTGCAAAGAGGAGCTGGTACTTTCGCATGAACGCTCTGGCCATCATGCACGTGCTTCTGAAGACCTGGCCACACCTAACTTTCCCGTTTTGCGAGGCCACGCGCAAGAGCCACAATTGTTGTCAGCTTCCAGGAATAAAGTGTTGCAGTCCCTAGGAACCAAAAAGGAGGCCCTGCAGGCAGCATCACATGTACAACCAACTGCTGTGCTGTGTTCTGTTCTGGATATTCCGAGCGTACCTGCTCAGTCATTGCATCCGTCAGTCGCGACTCCACCACCTGCGTTGAACCTTACCACACTTCCGCACATCACTGAAGGAGTGACCTCACCAAGATGTCAAACTAAACAAGAGCCTCTCAATGATGTTGACATGTGGACTGGCCTCAGTGGTCTACCATCCGCTGCCTCGCAGACTTTTGTGCATGACCCCAGCGAACATAAAGCCCACTGCAAACAACAAGTTCGCCATCGATCAAATTCGTGCATGTCCGTTGCAACAGGATCAACACACGACAAGGATAGTCTTTTCCCCAAGTCGCCTGTTGGTTGCCATTCTGTAACCAAGGCCTTGTCAACGGGCAAACGGGTTGTCAGGCGGAGGCGATCACACGCCAGGTCAGCAACAAGCAGTCCTAACGTGGTTGGTTCAGCTTTCTTCGCAGACCTGTGATGCCTACATGTAGTTAGGTGGCACAATTGTCGTACATGGCTGTGCTGCAGACTTATTGACCACACAGTATGGATAATTGTTAGCAGTCTGCAGGTGCCCAGATGCAGGACTGTGCCATGAGTTCAGAAGTGCGCGCACTTTGCGTTCATTTTGGCCCGCTCAGCACTTTACTCGCACAGTCTAGTGTGCATACATCTTGCTACGATAAGATTTTTTTTGCATGGGGATTTGGGAATTGATTCGCTTCACTGACGAAGTTCAGCAGGCAGGCATTGATGTGAGGCTGCTCTGCCGCCCCCTTGCGAGCAAACACTGCACTAATCAAGAACGGCCCCACACCACAGACATCAACTCATTGGAGCTGAAACAAAGTGGCACAGTTTCATCCTTCTCACGCATGGCACTCGCCAGCCTGGTGTCCCAGTCCCCCCCCCACAGCCCCCCCTGCCTCCCACCTCCACCCATCTCTTTTTACCATTGCATACAACACTAACCACATGCATGCCCCTGTCAGCAGATTGATCTCCCGTCATCTACCATAAGCTTTGTGGGTAAATATAAATGCAGTGCTGGTCACGAGCTTTATTCAGACTTTCAACTCAAGGACCCGTGCCAGGTACCAAGTGCATGGCTGCAAACAGCAAAATGCCTGCTGCGCTGCAGCCACTGACTACAGACTCCTCTGACTTTCCTCATTGGAACCCAAACTTACCTATTCAAGGCCACTGGCTTTTGGACCACTCCATCAGCGAAAGCCTGAAGCCGCATCTGCAAGAGCTTGTATGTGTTGCGGAAGTTTCTTGTGTCATCTATCCTTAATTTCAATGCAGGGTGTGAGCGAAATGGCATGCCTCGCTTATGAAAAGCTTGTCTTGAGTACAATTATTGAAGCGAGGCAGAGTTCAATCGTGCTTTCCCAGTTCAGCCAACTTGGTCGCTGTGTGAGATAACCCTTCTGATAACTGTCTGCATAATAATGATCATACTGCAGCACGCCCCTTGTGCAGAGAAGAGAACTTTCCACAGGCCAATCAACACTGGAATCGTCTAAAAGTGCATCGACATCCTTCTCTCTGCTGTCTTTCCAGGCACATAATGTTGTCATAGAAGCCAACTTGTCTAGTGGTCAGACGATCACTGACCACCGACAGGTTGACCCAGCCGACCCTGGCGTCATGGTTCAAGTGACAACTCTTGCCAAAGCTGGTGGTATCAATATCACCACAACGCGTGTGTACAAGCGACAGTATCTGCCCCAGATTCTGAACAGCTGAAGCTGTCCGGCACTGACCCAAAACTGACGACCAGCGGTTAGGCACATCGCGTGTGGCTTGAGGTGGGAAATATACGATTAGAAAAGCTGCACAACATCATCGGGTTGGGGTTGCTGGGCGCCTGAAATTGTTGCCAGGTGCCGCACCGTATGCGAAGCGCATTTTCTTCTCCGCCGGTTTGAGAATCTGGAAGCTGCACATCAATGTCTCGTCGACTGACATCATGGCACCCGCATTATCGAACTCGCCACAGTAATTGGGTGCGGAAAAAATCGTGACCAGCTGGCGTCGTGCAAAAAATTCATAGCCGTCCTCCACCACCTGATGGGCACGACAAATCAAATCCAAGTCGTGCCGCTTCAAAAACGAAGCCACCACGTCAGGGCCAAATGTGAACGACACTCCACGGTCATTCTCACCCCAGCCGACAATGTCCTTGTCGGGGTCAGCCCACAGCAGGTCACACAACAAGCCAGTGTCTGGCACATCTGTCGGTCTCATGATGCGCTTGATCTGTTCCATGCTTGCCAGCTCGGGCGAGAGACCTCCGTGCATGCACATGATCTTCTCGTCCACAATTGCGCACACAGGAAGGCAGTTGAAGCAGTCAGTGAAGGTCTTCCAAAGCTTGATGTTGTAGCGGCGTTTGCCTGCACGTGCTCAGGTACGTTATCTGCCGAGAAGCAAGAAATGGCAATCTAGACTCACATTCATCATAAAATCCGTAAATCCGGTTGATGGATGCACACTCGTGATTTCCTCTCAAAATGAAAAAGTTCTCTGGGTACTTGATCTTGTAAGCAAGCAGCAAGCAGATGGTCTCCAGTGACTGCTTTCCTCTATCAACGTAGTCGCCCTGCACAATAAATACCATCACATCGCTGCTGCTTGGCGGGGAAGTGTTTGTGCTCTGATGTACACACCATGAAGACGTAGTTTGCATCTGGAGAAAAAAAGCAGACGAAAGTGAGCAATGCTCTCAGCTTCAAAGCAGCGCAATATGAAATGGCTCACCTGGGGGAAATCCACCGTACTCAAACAAACGCAGCAGGTCGTAGTACTGTCCGTGAATATCACCACAGATCTGCACGATTCAATCTCTTTGGAAAAGCAGTCATGTTTCCGCAGGACACGCCAACACACCTTGATAGGAGCCTCCAATTCCAACAGAATCGGCTGCTGCATGAAAACTTCACGAGAGCGAATGCACAGCCCTCGAATCTCTGCATCGGTCTGCAAACATAGAGTGTGCCTGACGAGTTTGCATTGTCGAGTGTTGGAAATCGTCAAAACTGAGGACACTGCGAAGGGCCAGGACTCCTCCATTAGAGCAATCACACGTCTAACAATGCAACAAACGTGTATTTGTATACACGTTTGCGCAAATTTCTTGCAATTCGCGCATAATTCGCAACCAACAAGCCAACCTCATAGCCTGCGATGGCGGCGTTTCAGTCGGACAACGGCCGCACTTACCAAGTTTACTTGTTTGCCTGGTCGAGCTCCCCTGACATCCAGGAGCTTGTCAATAATGGCATTGACTGAGAGGTGCTTCATTTGTGAGTATAATATCGTCATATGCACCATTGGGAGCTCTTACCATCCAAGTCAGAGCCAGTTGTTGCCGCAGCCATTCTGGCACGTGAAACGCTGGTATGTTCAGCACAAGTGAAAGAGCTACCTGATGAGAGGCAGTTGAGCGATGCAGGTGGGCTTTCATAAATTGCCCCGAAGAAATTCGAATCTGGTGGTAATTTTGATCAACCGCGATGCAGCCACCGCACAGCAGGTGGTCGATCAGTCAGACAGCTTGGAATAGCGGGGCCCCTGCACGCACCAAGTACCTACCGCCTCGAGAAATCCAGCACTTGAGATAGCACAGGGAACCTTTTAGTCATCAGCTCATCGTACTGTGTATCCACAGAGGGGTCCCCGTTTGCCCTTTGAGATCGAACAAGAAGCAGCTGCTGCTGCACCTGCGGCAGAATTGCCATCCACTCCTTGATGTCAGACAGTTCACCTTGTTGAAGTGCGCACAGGGAAACGTACGCACGGTTCAGAAGGCTTTGCACTTGAGGAAACCGGAATGCGTTGCGTCCCACGTTGATGCTATCGGTGATATCGTAGGGGTCTGGCACCCACACGGGGTCCATTGAAGAGCGCAGATTGCTCAACACACGCCCAAGACGCACATGCAAGCCCATACTGCGTGGATCAAACTGACCACCTAGAAACTGTAGCAGTAATAGTGCAAGTCTGCCCAGCAAGGGTGGGCCCAGCGGGGATGTCTGGGTGCCTCGTGCCACGCTGCAGCCACCCAAGCCCTCCTGTGTCGCTGCTGTGGAAGGGGGCTGAATATGGGGGTACGGGATGAAGTGGGGAATAAGACCAGGCATGGCTGCACCCCCTGCACCAACTGGGCGGCCAGTGCTTGTAGCTACCCCGGTTACAGCTGCAGGTTTGGCAGATGGCATGGCATCCCCCATGTTGTCGCCCCAGCTGGATGAGCGGTCGCGCGTGTGCACTGAACTGGAGGAAAGCAGTGCCTGAGCGGCAGCATGAGCATTTGACATATGCTCCATGCTAGATCCTGCGCTGGGTCGCATGCTCACTGCGCCTGGGCTGCTCGCCCACAGTCCGCTTTGCGAGAGGCTATCAGCGTGCAGGAGCGATGTGTGCTGCACGCTTGACAATCCCTGCAATGGAGACAGCCGCAGTGGCCCCACAGCTGCATCATACTTCAACTTGATGGTGTCCACTGGCCCCGTGTTCAGCGTCATGGGTAGCGCACTGGGAGTGCACCACACCAGGTGCTGCGGGCGGGTCTGCAGGAAGCACTGCACCATGAGCAGCGTGCAGTACGATGATATGCCCCCAGTAAATGCATCATTCAGACCCTCCGATGCCGTGAGTTGCTTCATGAGTAGTACAAGGGGTGCCAATGGTGGGTTGGTGCTCAGCAGTCTGCTGGCCAAGTCTGTGGTGCGGCGCCCACGATGCGCCTCTGAACCGAAGGTGATGTCCAGCCGAATCAACTGGGAGGGGTCCTTATCTGCATCTATAGGCAGGCTCGCCGCTTTACCATTCCATGCCTGTCGAACTGCTGAAGCATGCGCTACCAGCTTGATGACTGGCACCTGTGCAGTTGGAATTGCCTGAATGCTGTGTACATAGCGTTCCTGTCTGAGGCAGTTCGTCAGGGCCTGGAATTGGTGCATGAACGTGGGATTGGATAGGGGATGCAGTGGCGTCCTTGCCGTCACCAGCATGTCCACATCTGACGACGGGATGGCAAGGCCGGTCACGAAGGACCCAAAGAGCTCCACCTGGGAGGCTGTCACGTTGCTCTGCACCCGCCGGGCAACATTCCACACCAGCATGAGCTCGCTCTCTCGTCTGAAGTCCGCCTCCTCTATGCACCACTGCTGAAACTGCACCATTTCCATGTGCAGGCGTGCTTCGAGCCACAGTGGCGCCCCAGTGTCGGGAGAGACCATGCTGGCCAGCGGCAGGAAAGCAGCGGGGGCCCCCGGCGAGGCGGCAGCGTCAGAGCCACTTGGCATGTGCGATGCAGGTGTGCAGGAGGGGTACTCGGCAGCAGCTTCAGCTTCAACACGCTGTGAAATTGGCAAAGCCGCGTGGTTCCCAGCAGTTGCAGCCAGCTTGAAGTGCAGCGCGTGCACCCCGCCGTGAGCCCCATCTGTATTCACACCCACTGAAACAGGTGCCCCAGTCCCCCCACAGGAAGAAACTTCAGCTGTAGGCGGGGCACTCAGTTCAGCAGCACTCAAGCTGCAGTCAGTCCCGCTGTCCCCCACTGAGATCAGGTGTCGCCCCCCCTTGCTGGGGCGGCTCCAGCTGTCCTCCTCCCCGGAATCGTCAGTGCGGCCTGGCGCACGCACGAGCAGGGAGCCATTTACACGTGTAGCCACTTGTAAAGCGGCGCCAGCTAATCCATCATCTGAGTCAATGTCTCTGTCCTGCTCTTCGGCGGCGGCGGCGGCGCCCGCAGCAGCAGGGGGTGAAGCAGGCTTGTCTCCACCGAGCTCGGACGCACTTGAGGTCCACTTCTTGCTTTTGCGCTTCTTTGGGCGCTTGCTTCGCTTGCTAGTGACCTGGTTTGACGTGCTGCTTGACTCTGCAATGATGAGGTCCATGGCGTGCTTCTCGGCCCACCATGTCTGCAGCTTATGCCCCAGCTCCCGCCAGCGGGCGTCCTGCTGAGTCTCCACATCCAGCAGCGGGCGCAGGAAGACAGACGATACAATTTCACTGCCGCTACACACCCTCAGTCCAGCCAGGGGTACTCGGATGGCGTCAGAGCTGCTTTGCACACTGCCGGCGTCCTCGCTGTTGCCATCCATTGTGTCCGATGCCCCCGCCTCCCAGCCAGCGGCGGACACATTGCTGCTGAGGCACACACTGGCTGAAGTCACCACAGTGCCACTTGCTTGGTTTGTACTGGGGAACCTGCTGTCTACACCCATGCTGTCGCTGTGCCGTATGCGGCCGCCGGCAGCTGCGCTGGGGCCAGTCTCGTCAGGGGCCACGCTGTCACCGCCAGCGTCATCGCAGCTCGTGTCTTCCTCTTCAGCCGTGGCCAATGAAGAGTCACCCACAGGCAACACTTCTGCAATGCGAGCCCTGCGGCGACCGTGACGCTTGCGGGAGCCGAGACCCAGCATGCCCGAGGCGCCCTTGCCGCTGAGTAGACGCCGCCGGTCAGTCAGGGGCAGCTTGTCCCAGTAGTCTGCTAGGTGTGTCTTGCTGCGCAAGGCTATGCCGACCAAGGCATGGCTTCCGGCAGCAGTGGTGGTGCTTGGAACTGTGGTAGGGCCGCTGCCGCTGCAACTGCCAGCCGCCTCCCGCGCCGCAGCGCTCGTAGAGCCAGAGCTCTTATGAAATGCAGCCACCATGCGGGCTTCGATCTTGGCAGTTATAACTGTAGCCAGTGTGAATCCATTCTCCAGCTTGCTGAGTGCTGCACTGTGGGTGGCTTCCTCGTCTGGGGAGTGCAGGAATGTCCCCTTGCTGGACGCAACGCACAGCTGCAGCAACTTGCTGGTGTCAAACAGTAAGCGAGGGTCCAGGGTAAGTGTGTCACGGAGAGTGGTACTATCACATACTCTGCTGCACTCAAGAAGTTCTCGGTGGGCTTTGCGCCAAGTTTCATCGGTGATGATTGGGTGCGTGGGGAAAGCCTTCTCCAAAAATGCCCAGCTTCGAAACAGAACTTGCGGGGTGGAAGATCGCGGTGCAGGCTTCCTTGCACCCCGTCGACGACGCCGTCTGCCCAGTGAATCTTGGCTGGGCTGATCAATGGCGCCTGGGTCTTCGTTGATAATGTAAAGGCCTGCGTTGAGTCGTCTCCTGTTAGCCAAGACAATGCCTCACTCCTGCATGAGACTAACCTTCACGCCTCTTTGCATCATCGATATACATCTTGAGAACCCAATCCAGCCATTCTTGGTCGTTAATGGTACAAATCTGCCCAAATCAAAGTGATGCCAACCGCGTGCGATGCAGCGAGATCAGCTTACCTCAGCACGCCGTGCGGGCATTTGGCTTGCAAACCATGCCCACACGGCAGAGCGGAAGCTGGCAGCATCATGGCTCTCTGCCTCTTCCCGATTATCCTGGATAGAATTTAGAAAGGGGAGCCATGCCAATGCAGTGGAATCTGTCCCGAAAGCCATCAGCAAAAGCCCCACCTTCTGCAGCGGAAGTTACCAGCCTGATGGCCTTGTTCAGCCGCCGTCGTGAACTTTAGCTCAATAGGGGAACACCAGCGAGACTATGATGTTTTGCTTTTTTGGGAAGCTATACAACCTTGGATCGTTTTGCCGGTACCGTCGTCAGGCTCCATCTGAGCTTGTCAGCTCACTACTGCCAGGTGCCAGGGGGCTCTAAAATCAGATGCCAGCGACGCTTTTTCAGTGTGTGCGGCTATAACGGCACCTGGTGCTTGGCAAGTTGATACGTCTCATCTGCTGGATTGGCTGCCACGCGGCTGGGCTCAAACAGTCTTGGCTTGCGTGTCCACCAAATGCAAGGGATTTTGTCGAGAGTGCTCCACATGGCCTCTTGCAAGGGGGCCCGCAGTTTCCCATGTGTACTAATGCTAGTATCGCAGAGAAATCAGCCGAGTTATTACTTGGATTTACTGTTTCAGCTCTGGACGAAGTTTGGGGTAGGCAAGCTCGCTGTCAAGGGCAGCGGCTGCCAGAAAAAGTGCCTGCATCTCCAGTCCAATTCGAGATCGCGCAAACTACTTTTACAACAATGGCCTCATCCCTGCGCTCTGAAGATTCAACGTCCGTATGGTCAACTGCAACGGATGCGTCGCTTCCAGCACGTAGGAGCTCACGAGCTCGCAAGCAGCAACATAGAGTGATTCACGTCGAGGGCATTCCAGACTCCGTGCCGGCCTTTCTGCGGAAGACTTACTACATCTTGGATTCAGAGAAGTTTTCAGACTGCATCAGTTGGGCCCCTGATGGGCAAACTATCTCTATTTCAAAGGTTTGTTGGACATCATGCCTGCAGGTGACGTCACGTTGGTACCACGCCAATCACACAGGTCAAAACATTCTCAACGGCAGTGCTTCCACAATTTTTCAAACACTCTAACTATGCAAGCTTTGTCCGCCAGCTGAACATGTATGGGTTCCATAAAACAACTCCAGACCCTGCGTGCCGTGAATTTCGGCACGAATTCTTCCTTCGCGGTCGGCCAGATCTTGTTACAAAAATCAAACGGAAAGTCACTGGTGTCCACCGGGCCAAAGCGCCTCCTCAGTCTCATGGTGCAGACGATACGCCAAGGAATGGCCCCACTCGGCATGCTAGCCCAGCTCACCTGGAAGCAGCCATGCCCGTTTCTGTCACCTCTCAGCCCCCTGTCCAGCGCAGCGGACCCCGGCAGGGTGTGGCCCTAAGCAACTCTGGGCCTGAGCAGCACCCCCATGCAACCCCCCCTCCCTCTGGAAGCTGGGGTGGGCCGCCTGCCTCAGAGACTCTTGCTCCAGGCAGCTTTGAGTCGTTTGTGTCATCCACTGCCGCCTCCCAGAGCCGCAGAGACATGGACAGCATGCTTGAAGAAATTGTGAAATTGCGAGCTGCACAGCAGCGTCTGCAGGTTCAAATTTCCTCAATGAAGCAGCGAGCTCATGCCGCGGACGGCGCCATGGCAGCCATTGAGCGGGAAGCTGCGCACTCCACATCTCGGCAAAGCGCCACCCAAAGAAGGTTGGAGCGACTAATGATGTTCACCTATGAACTGTATAAAAGCCTGTGGCTGGTGCACCAACGTGCGCAGATCACACCCTCCGGCTCGGGTGATGCTGCCAGTGTGCAGGGGACTGGCCACTCACTGCTGGCTGGGGGGAGCAGCGAAGAGGCAGCAAGAGCCGGAGAAGCAGTACAGCAGATTTTCTTTTCTGCGCACGGCTTGGTGTCTCCAGAGCAGTTTGTGCGGATGCTGGACTACGTGGATGTCGACACACCAGCCTTTGCAGCAATGCATAGGGACCCCTCGGCAGTGCTGAGGCTACGAGATGGACCAGTGAATGACTGTTTGTCAATCAGTGGAAGTGTCCCTCCCACTCTGGGGGCCCCGGTGCCTGCTGCAGGGGCCTTTGGCCACGCAGCCTCGCTTGCCAAGGATTTGGCCTCGGGGCTTCCCCCCAATCCCAAGCAGCGCCGATTGGATGTTGGGAAAGGGTCAACAGCTCAACAGCAACACACAGTGCAGCAGGTTGAATCCCTTGGTAATAATCGCGCAGGTGCCACCGCAGCACCGCTTGATATTTTCTCTTCCCCTGCGCCGGCCGTTTCACCCCCTGCCGCAATGAGCAGCAACGCACTGGAAATCAACTCGCTCAATTCAGGCCTCCTGCTGGGAAATCTATCACCATTCGCAGACTCCTTGGCGAACCCCAGTCCGACGCAGCCTGATTCGATTCCCGGGTTCCCAGCACCAGTTGTCGCACAGACCAGCGACCCCATACTTACAAACAGCACAGGTCATCATGCTGCGTCATTTTCACCGTTGGCCACGGATTCACTTGAAGATGCAGATGAAGCCAGCAGGAGGGTGTCTGCAGACAACTTCGCTGCCGAGCTGTCATCCCTGGTGAATGTTCAAGACGAGCTCACCTCTGCTGAGCACACTTTGCTTGGCAACTTGGCAAGAGCTGACATGCAGCTTGCGTCAGATTTTCCAGATGAACATGCAGCATTCACCCTGCATGCGAACGATACAAATTCCAGCGACAGCCAAGGAGGCAGCGACCCTGCTGGCCTTCGCCTCGTTGACCTTGACTTGGAATGATGTGTACACTGCTCCCCAGTGATGGCCTGATGATTGCTGCATTGGATTTTCAATCAACAGCACCAGCGACTGCTTGAGTGGGCGCCCTGTTGAGGAAATTATGTGATTGAATGTCAGCCGGCTGTTCATCTTGGAGTTTCTCACTTGGCCTGGAGAGCCGGGCTCAATAATCCCTTGACCTATCAGTTTTCATCAGTGTCATTTTCCCGTAGGATTATGCTAGCAATGAATTTAGTTATAAATCTGGGCAGGTCATGCTCACAGCACTGCGCGGAAGGGGTGTGGGCTTCTTGTGGTGGGTTTGTGCGTGTTTGCATGCTTGTACTGCTACCTCATGAGCAAATTTGTCAAAGGTATCGGAATCTACAGACCACGTTGGTGTAGCACTGAACTCGATGCAATCGGGGCATGTTGTCTCAAGCGTCTACTTGAGACCCTCGGTGAAAGGCCCTCGCGGGAAATTGCAGCCGGGCACAATCGGCTTGGGAAACTGGCAGCGCTTTACGTCACAGCATTGAGAGATGACCGATACAGCTGTCTCAAGGGATGATACGCCTCCTTCTTTTAACCAGCGCCCCGACTACCTGAATCGGTGGCTCAAACAGGAGTTCAAGCCACAAGTCACTGCGGTAATTGAAAGGTCACTCACAATCGACGCACAAAGCTCACAGCTTGCTTCAAGCCGCATTACAGCACCTAACAGGATGAGCACACTTCAAAGTACAATTTATGCATTACCAAGTGGCTCATCAATGTCGTCTTCGAGTGGTACAGTCGGGGCGGCAAGAGTCCGCAACAGTTGTAGCCACGGCGCAAACACTCAACTGAGATCTCACGGTCCGAATCGAAAAAAGCAGCAGGGGCCATGGTTTGCTATGGCAGACCACCCAATGTTCAGTGTCTATCAAATACTGTACCAGACGATCTCACAGCACTCTGCAGAGGATTGGCTTTGTTGCTTCGCTGAAGCATGCTTTGCTGTAGGGGCAATGCCAAGGCTTTTGCCTTTACAGCAATTGGAGCACATTTTCAAAGCTGTGGTGGAGAAAAAAATGACCCGTTATGGTCTTGACGTTTCACTCACGCCAGGCGACTTGATGCAGCGGCTGCATCTTCTTTTACACTGCTGGGCAGCTTCAATGCGCTACTTCCCTTCGAGCCTGCAAGCCATCCAAGACTGGTATGAATCTGCACAGCCTGGAACACAAACAAAGTTAGCTGATTGTGCTCTTCCGGTGCACCTGGAGATACTTAACAAACTTTTAGCATCTCTCGCGGCGCGCTTCTTGGCCTTGACACCAAAGCGTGAAGTACACATGAAACCCAACAGAAAAGAACACGCTGCGATATGTGCTTATTGTCGGCAAGCACTTGAAGCCAATGCCGCCTTGTACATCAGCTCAAGCCACCATAAGAAGGGCAGTTCTTCCGTGCAGCTGACTGGTGCTCGGCGTCGAAAAGAAATGGAAACGCGTTTGCAGTCTGACACGGGAAGCCGCTGGCCAGATTTGCTTCTGAAGGAAATTCAGCGAAACAAAACGTCCCTTGGTTCGATGAGTAGCATGAAACCAAAAGGCTCGAGTCCCACACACAAGTTTCTTGTGCGTTCAAAGCAACTTTTGGGCCATGGTGACAACTTGGACCGCTTGCAGGAGCCTGTAGCAGGTGCTCAGACCCCACTGTTCTCGTTTCAGGACAGTCTAGCGCCGGATGTTTTCATCTGTAAGCCACAATCTAGCGCACTTCATCAATTGGAGTCCTTACGCTTGGAGCTCAATGAGCCGGGAACGAAACACAGGCAACAAATTGTAAAGGTTCATAACAGCAGACCTCGCATGGTGAGGTTTTTGCCTTCAACGACGAACCCCTATGCCACATTAAAATACAGCAGCAAGCCGGTTGCCCCTGGCGCATACTTTGCAGTTGCAGTTGGCTTTGAGGCTAGGTCTATTGGGAGCTTCTGCGTAGAAGTTCATATATTGGCTGAGACTCCCCAAGGTCTGCCACTAAGCAGAGTTTCGGCAGCTGCAAAATTCCATAACTTTTAATACCAATGAATTCAGCGAAGAATAGTGTCTAAGAGTCCCTGCGACTTGGCAACTGCAACAATTTGGGTCATTTGGGCATGACCTTGCTTGAGCTCGTCCAACTGAATACGCAGCTGCCGCATCGAGCGCTTGCGCCTTTCAAAATCTTTTGCAAGCATGTCATTGTGAGCGAAACCCTGCTCAGTCTTCTTTGCTTCGATAGATGAGCGCTGGGATTCGCGAGCAACTTTGAGCGTGGCCATCCTGTCTCTCCGCTCTGCAACTTGCAGTTCGAGCTGTTGAAGCTGCTGCTTCAGCTCTGCCGCTTCCCCAGCGACAAACTGAAGCTTTTCTTTCACATGAGTCAGGACTTGTACCGTAGTTGTTGTTTTCTTGCGAAGCTTGTGCAGTTCTTCATTGCGATCCTCGATCTTCTCGTTCAAGGTGCTGTTCTCAATTTTGAGCTGTTCGAAGTCGATCAGTGCCAAGCCATCTGCTAGGTGCTCCTTTGCAGCTAACTGACCAGTGAACTCTTCCAAACTGGCCTTCAGCTTGATATTCTTGACGCGAGCTCGTTCAATGTCTGCGTCGCGCACCGACTCCTCGTCCTGGAATTGGGCAATGTCGGATTTGGCCATGGGCCTGCCGGTGATGCTGTTGACTGCACCCTGCGCAACTGTTCGCTTCCACTGAGCTAATGAGTCACTGATTTGAATGGCTTCAGATTTGCGCATTTCAATGCGCTTCTGCAAGGCCAGACTCTCCTGTTGCTGCCTGTCGCGTGAGTCAGCAAACTCCGACCGCTTGGCTGCCAGCGCCTCCAGGGTCTCCCTGTACCTCTGAGCAGCCTCCTGGCTTTGAGCTGCACTCTGTTGGACACCCAGCTCCTCGCTGGCATCTGGCCGCCCATGGGAGTCGTCTCCGCTCTGCCTGATGTTGAAGTATGCCGCAAGCCGGCGCTGCAGCAGCAGGTTGCGCTCTGTCAGCTGCTCAAGCATCTGCTCTTCCCCAGTGCACTGCGCATTCAGCATATCGTACTCTTCTTGCATGAAGGCTGCCAGCTCCAGGTCTTGCTGCTCCTGCAGCTCGCTACTCATGCTGGGCTGCATGGCTCCGGGCGCGGCGCCTGGCTCCTCCTCAGCCTCGCCAGATGCATACCCAGAGGGAACACCACCCTCTACACCCACATCCGGCATCCCATCTGCTGAAAACTCCGCATCCAGGCTGTGCCCTGCACCCGACAGGGCGGTGGTGCGTGCGTGCACCGCTTGCTGCGCCTCTGCAGCAGCTGCGCCGGCGCTTGCGCTGCTGGCCAGGGTGACAGCCACCTGGATGTGCTCGCCAGCCTCGTCAAAACACTGCAAGTGCACTACATGGTCCATATAGCCCTGGGGCGCTACGGCTGCCTGTGGCGACATGGTGAGGGCAGCATCCACAAGTGGCTCTGTGCCCTCGGCATCACGCCGACCCACCAGCGCAACAAACTCGGGGACAGTGCGATGCACCACGATGCCAGCATCGTCACCTGCTCGAGCCGCCACCAAGTCGGCAATGTCGCCAAACACGAGTTCCCAATTCTCTCCAGATGCTGACAACTCTCCCACCTGAGATGACAACTCGGCGCCACTTGCTGCGCTGACGAGGCGAAGCTCCGTGAAGGGTGGCTGCATGTGCCTTTCTCCGACGGCGCCCAATGCCAGATACACGCCAGGAAATAGTCCGTACATCTCAGGGCCGCTGTGAGGTAGGCTTTCGATGCCGTGCTCCGCTGCTAGAGCCACAAGGCTCTCTCGGTCAGCCAGCGCGTACTGAGCCCTGTGTCCATCAGGAATGGCAGAGGCAACATCTAACACCTGAAGACTGCTGAAGGGCCCGCTGGGAAGGGGTGCCTCCCAGCCTCCCCCCGCTTCGCTATCACCCTCGCCCACAGTGGTGCCCGCTCCCGAGGCTGGCAAGGGCACACCCGCAGCCCCCGCCCACACATCGTGCACCGCCACATGCTGCCAATCACCCCCTGCCGCAGCCTTTGCGCTCTGTACCGAGGGCAGTATTGTGTCGCCAGCGGTGTGCTGCAAGTCCTCCCCCCCCTGCAGGGCCCCCGCGAAGCTGAAGTGGTCCCATCCAGCCCACGACTCGTCTGGCAGGGAGTACAGCACAGGCGACGCCCCCACATATGGCTGGTCCACAGCAAAAACTCCTGTAGAGCAGTCCAGCAGCACCTGGGATAGCTGGCCCACCGCATCGCTTGCCTCCGCCTCTGCCAAGGCAGCAGCCACCACCGCTGCGGGCGCCACAATCACACGTAGTGCATACACCCCAATCTCTGGAAGTTGCACCGTGACCATACAGTCTTCCTGCGCGCCACTGCTCTGCCGCTGTATCTCCCATGGCAGCACCACGCCTGCCACCTCACCCACGCCGTCCTCCCCTGCAGCCCATCCCGGCATGGAGTCATTCAAGGCAGGGGTCAGGTCATCTCCAATCAGTGGAGGGAATGCAAGGCTGGCCTCTGTGAATGACTCAATGTCGTCCCGCACATAGGCAGCTGCAGTGTCCACCTGCCGAAGGACAGCGCCCAGCACAGCTGTGCCAGGGGCAGACGCTGTGCAGGGCACATGCAGTGATCCCGGCCCTAGGATGGCATTTGAGGCGGGTTTTCTGCCAGTGGGAAAAGGTAGAGCGCCTTGTGTGGCGTATGCTTCACAGATGCCCACAACTGGCCCGCTCTCGCTTGCAGCGCTGAGAGCGGAGCCTGATGCGCAACACACGAAGTTGGACGCCTTCAATGGGTCAAGTGGTAACATGGATAGCGCAGCAGATCGGGCTTGTTTCAGAGCTTGTTCAATGCTGTCATGATCCACCTCACTGTCTGTGGGAAGTGGTAGACAGTAGGTGACCAAGCTAACTGGCCCAGGCACCCCCATTGCAAAAGATCTTTCGTGTATGCTGCGACCTGAAGCATCGACGCCAACGAAGAAACTACGGGCTTCAAACCATGCGCAGCTTTCGTCCACCAGAGCGCTCAGGGGAATGCTTGGCTGCTTATTTCTGCGGCAACATTCAGTTTGCGGAAATTGCTGTGAACTGAAACGACATGACATACCCAATGCTTTGAACTTGATCACAGAAGCTGGCCACAATGGACAAAACTGCACAAACATCGATGTTTAACTTATAGTACGGCACAATTGTGTTGGCAACATACCATGATGAACTTTGTCGTCCATAGGAGATGTTTCGCGCAGACAAATCCCAACAAGCGACCTGAAGTGTGCTCTGCAAAATGCGCTTCAGCAGAGCTTATCCACACAAATAAGGCTAAGAAAATGAATCTCCTGGTACTTTCTTGAGGTAGAATTGCATCTTGCAAAGTGAACATGACCAGCTGCACACAATTGCACACAAACACAACAAGGATACGATATGTGAAGCCCCCCATAAAACCTTGCTGCGTACAGCAGGAGCTTCCGGCTGTTCGCCGCTGTTATGTGAGCAGCGTGACATGTGGTAGATTTCATTATTCACCATGGCGATCAGCCCGGGCTTGGCAAACAAGGCTCTCAAGTAAATTTCAGCGCAATCGCACATGTCCAACGGCACGCGTAGCCCACTTTGGTGTGCCTTCAAGAAGTTCTTGCGGAAGGCCTCAATCAGTACTGCTGCAACGCAGGCACCCAAGTGTGAACAAGATTTGCTGGTTTTTTCCAGGCTGATCTGGGCTCCACGCGTTGATCACGCCTGTACTTCGCTCAAGGCAAATTCCGCGAAAATGGATCGGGCAGCAAATTCCACTGGTGCTGGCAAATGGACAATCGTTGTTGCCTACGGTACGCAAAAATAAAAATAATATTTTTGCCCCCGACACTGTATTTCCTGCAGTTTTATGTCTCATAGCTTTACCTTTTGCTGTGATCGAGCTTTCGGACAGAGGCGCTGAAAATCATGTCCTGGCATGGGTAATTGCCGCTGTTTTCGTGATGCTGACGGTTCCGCTATCGGTGCATGACATTGTGCAACATTTACTCCACTTCGCCAAGCCACACTTGCAAAAGCATGTTGTGCGCTTGCTTTGGTTGGTGCCCATCTACTCTGTGACTGCCTTCCTGAGCCTAGTTTTCAAGGACAGCAGCCTGTACCTGGACATGCTGCGGGACTTTTACGAGTGTTTCGTCATCCACGCATTTGTATGTTTTCTCATTGCGTGGTGTGGGTCTGAGGACCAGCTGGCCAGCAAGCTGCGGCAGAAGCCCCCGAGCAAAGGCGCCCACTTGTGGCCCATGAGTTGCTGCCTGCGCCGGTGGCGGCTGGGGCGTGACTTCCTGTGGCGCTGCAAATGGGGCACTCTGCAGTACATTGTGATCAAGACCTCCTGTGCGCTGGCAGCGGTGCTGCTGCAGTTCCTGGGGGTGTACGGGGAGGGGGAGGTGTTCTCCCTCACCCACGGATACCTGTACATCTCAGTCATCACTGCCACCAGCCAAACGTACGCAATCTACTGCCTGGCGCTGTTCTACCACGCCATGAGCGAAGACCTGGTGCCCATGCGGCCCATCCCCAAGTTCTTATCTGTGAAAGCAGTGGTGTTTGCCACTTGGGCGCAATCCGTCACTGTTGCCGCCGCAGTGCAGCTGGGCGTCTTCCAGCCCTTCATCACCGCGCACTACTCCGAGGAGGACATTGCCAAGGGCATTCAGAACTTCATCATTTGCATTGAGATGTTCATCGCTGCCCTGGTGCACCGCAGTGTCTTCTCCTACCGGGAGTTCAGTGCAGATGACGGCAGCGGGGAGTACTCCTACGAGTCCCTGGCTCGCCTGGGGGTTGTGCCGGCCGGGGGCTCCGGCGCTGCCTTGGAGTATGGTCCCGGCCGGGGCGTGCCCATCCCCTCCATGGCACACAGCAGTGCGGTGCTGGTGGGGGGCGCCACAGCGGAGAGCACAGACGGCGCATCACTGCTCTCCGGCAGCAGCGGCAGCGAGAAGGAGACAAGCAGAAACAGCCTGCACCCCCCAGGCTCCATTGTGTCCACCCCTGTGGACAGCGCGCATGCCCAGCGCAGCTCCCGGCCCTTCCTGCGTGCGTTTATTGAGAGCAGCATCCCCATGGATGTGGTGGCGGACATCGGGCGCACCGTCTCCCGCACCCACCGCAAGGCCATACGGGATGACGACGAGAAGAACACGTGGATTGTTGCGCCTCGTAGGGCTGGTACACAGGTGACCATCACCCACTCGTCCAGCAGTGCAGCAGCCAGCACGCTGAGTGTGGGGGCACAGCCAGCTCGTCAGAGACTTCCCCCACCGCGCACCGGGCGCAGTACCCACCCCCACGCTGCAGCACCCATTGCACCGCTGGCGAATATGGGCATGGAAAGCTTGTCGAAGCCACATGGCACTTGATGTCGTCACACGTCGCCTTGGAGGCCCCACAGCAGCCCCAGGGCTGCTGCCCGCATGGCCCAGAAGCCCTTGCCAGGGGGCACCACGGAGCCCAGAGCAGGGGCCCCCACTCGGGCAAACTTCCCTTGCCGACTGCTTAGTCGCGGTGGCTCATATGTGTTTTTGGATTTGCGTGCTGACCATGCTGCTGCCGCCTGAGTGACGCTGTTGGCAGTGGGCATCACGGGAGGCTGCACCCCAGCCTTGTCCACACACCCCACTGCCACGCCCATGTCCAACAAACTCTCGTGCCATTCCTGTGCATGCCAGGTGGCTATCGCGTTTTCGTCGGGGCCGAGTAGCGCTGCAGCGATGTCCCCTGCAGCGAGGGCGGCCACCGCCAGAGGCAGCTGCAGCACCCCGGCGCGGGCACCGTCCACCCCGCTGCCCACGTGCATGCTGCTCAGGCGTGCATTACTGGCAGATGCAGCGTGTGTGCGTCCGATAATACATGTTGAAATACTCCAAGCAGTCTTGGCCTTGGCAGCATGGCTGGGCGACCGCACCGCTGCTGCCTGCAGAGCCTCGTCGGCAGTGCAAGCAGCACTGAACGAGGCACCGCTGCCTCCAGTGCTGCGCCAGACATGCAAACGCACAGTCGCATCCATGAATTGCACATGTGGCTGCGAGTTGGCAGCTTGCTGTGCCCATCGCGCTGCCCCTGCAGCCTCCTGCATCCACTGCCCTGCCCCGCCGGCTGCTGGAAAGCGGCCAGCTACTGCAGCGGCGAAGGTGTCCCAGTCCGCAGAGCCACCTGCAAAGCGGGGGATGATTGCTTGAGATACCTGTGCTGCATGTGGTTTCATGGGCTGGCTTGTGCTCGTTGTAAGCACGGCACAGTGACAGGAGCAGGCCACCAGGCGTGTCAGCCGGCCCACCGCTGCAGCACTAGCCTGGGCGGAGAAGCGGGAGCGCTTGCTGGCAGCAGTATGCCATGATGGCAGCATGTCAGTCATGCTGTCCACAATCATGACAGCCATGCGCTGCCCCAGCTGGTGTTGGGGGCCACCAGGCAGCAGGCTGCACAGGGCATCCTGCAAAGCCCCAGGCTCACTGACACCCTGCACAGCAATGTGAGACAGCATGTGCCGACAAGCACTAGTGGTGAGCTGGGCAATGGATTCACTGCTTTCCCTCATCTGTGCAGAGTATGCGCCCTGGGCGTTGTTCGCCCCAGCCCAGGTGTATGGCTGCCACGTACCTCGCGCTGCAGACAGGCCTTGGTGCTGGCGAGAGCAACTGCTACCAGGCGCTGCACAACAAGATGAACAGGCTGGGAAGTAAACAGCAATACATGTGCATCCCTCCGCTGCACAGTCGCTACAGCTGTCGCAATGCAAATCTGCAATCGTTTGTTGAGTGCTTCTCAACAGCACTATCAAGGTGAGGCGCTCACTTCTGTCTTGCCACTGGCTGCGGGCCCGACTAAATTAATCACGTCACCAGACTTGAGGCCGCCAGACAATTCAGTCAATGTTGTACTGCCAAGAGGGTAAACATCACCAGCTGCTCTGTGAAGTGCCTCTATTTCACTTGCTGCCATGTCAAGATTTGTTTTTTTGAAACTCTGATGAAAGCTCGATGGGCTCAACGAACACACAACTATCCAGCATGAGCTGGTGGCCAAACTAGAAAGAAAACATATTTTACGGCGCTGCCAGAGGAACCTGCTCACAGCCGTCTGGGCTCCTGTACCTTACTGGTTTTCTGTAGATAGGGGCCGTGCATCAGTCTGCCGTTCTGCCCCTCGGCACACAATTGACCATCTGTGTTGCATTCTATCAAAAGCCAAAGTGTCTGAATATCCACACACCTACTTGCCAGAAAATCAAGTTAACGTGCACTGCAAACATGGCATCTACGGGAGCAGACGCAAACTTGGACGTGCCTGACAACGCAAACTCAGGTAAGATACTTCTCCTGAAATCATGCTGTCATTTCAAGAATCCAATCAAGCGCAGGCTGCGTTGGAACTCAAAGCGACAAAGCAGGCCAAGCATCTTCGTGCCAAGGCTGCCCAAACCAAGCGGCATGTGCGTCTGGTGTAGCGAAAGCGGAGGACCCTGGTGAGTTCTGCGGAATATGCCGGATTCGGCGCGTGCTTCATCAACTATGAATCTTGCAGCTGTAGCACGAGTGGCTGACAGGATGAAGAACATAAAGCATGTCGTCTTGATTCTCTCTGGGAAAGGTGGAGTTGGTAAAAGCACTGTTTCTGCGCAACTAGCTAGATCGTTGGCTGCCCAAGGCAAGTCTGTGGGCTTGCTGGATGTTGATATTTGCGGACCCTCTGTGCCAACCATGTTCGGCTTGGTCGGGCAGCGCGTGCACCAGAGTGCCACTGGTTGGTCTCCTGTATGGGTTGAGGAGAATCTGGGTGTCATGAGCATCGGCTTCATGCTGCCCGGGCAGGACGACGCCGTCATCTGGCGGGGGCCGCGCAAGAACGGCCTCATCCAGCAGTTCCTGTGCGATGTGGAGTGGGGAAACCTCGACTACCTGCTCATCGACACGCCCCCCGGCACCTCAGATGAGCACATCTCCATCGTGCAGTTCCTGAAGCGGTCCCCCCTTGCAGGGGCTGTGGTTGTCACCACCCCCCAGGAAGTCGCCATGGCAGATGTGCGCAAGGAACTGAATTTCTGCAAGAAGACAGGCACCCCTGTGTTGGGCATCGTGGAGAACATGCGTGGGTTCAGCTGCCGCACTTGCGGCACTGTGACCGACATCTTCACAGCAGCAAACGGCCCGGGGGGCAGCAGTGGTGCTGCCGCCATGGCCACCGCATTCAAGGTGCCCCTTTTGGGAAGTTTGCCCCTGGATCCCGCCTTGACGCATGCGTGCGAGACAGGGGGGCAGTACGGCGGGGAGGGGGCCCCCGTGTCCACCAGCACAGTGGCGGGGCAAGCAGCTTTTGCACGTGTGGTGGCTGCCATGCGCAGTACAGTGGAAGGCACTGATGTGAAACCAGTGCTTTCAGGCGACGTGGTTGGTGCAGACGCCGGTGCTGCTGCCCTGCTGCAGCGCAAGGCCCAGCTCGTCGCTCAGCTGCAGGAGGTGAACAGGCAGCTGGCAGAGGCTGGGCTCACGCTGTAATTCCCACCGCAATGCATGCATTACAGGAAATCCAGGCATTTGCGTGCATACCTGGATAGCCTGAAGAACACAAGGGTGCTAGTGACTGGGTGCCAGGGAGGGTGAGGGGGGGCCAGAGCCAGCGCGCGCGCACAGTCTGGTCCACCGACAGCGCAAAGCCTCTGACAATTCCCAAAGGAGAGACTTGCACTTTGAAAGTACATGTTGATTTGTAACTATCTGCTCACGTCGCACGAGTAACCTGGTGTCAGCTCCCGCGCTGTAGGAGTGTGAAACGCCATGTACTCAACAAAACGCAGCCATGACAAGACCTGCTCCACCTCCGGAACCAAGTATGACTTCAGTAATAGCTTGACCCCATTCAAAGAGCACAAAGGTGTGTATGGTAGCTTGTTTCGTTGATGCCTGTCGTACGGCTGAGCACAGCAAGCTCGGCAAGTCGCGGCGACCTATCTAAGCTGGCGCTACTGCTTGCCAATGAACAGCTCAACTTGAGTGTGAGCGGTACCTTGCAGTATTAAATGATGTTTGGTATGCATGATTGTCAAGCATTTCGTGTTTGCATCTGTTGCAATGTCCTTGTTGTGCTTGACCGTCGGACTGTCGCGGCAACCTCACCTCGTCGAATTCCGCAGAGCCTCTTCCTTCGCGATGGAAAGGCAAGCAAATTGCAACGACATGCCCCAAATTCCCTGCTGCTGGTCAAGAGGGTTTATTTGGTCGTCTCACGTATCCCAAGAAAGAGCCTTACAACGACAGCACCGGCGGGGGCTACGTGAAGAAGGAGCCTCTGGGCGCCCGCAAGGTCTCCTTCGGCTGCCGGGACGCCTCCAAGAGGGACGAGTTCACTGACCACATCCAGACTGAGCGCTATCGGTGGCAGTTGAAGCGCGAGATGAGCTACGTAGACAAGCAGATTGCGGATGCGCAGGCACCCCCCGCGGCGCAGTGGCAAGGGGACCCCACTGGGGCCTACCACAACGAGGCGGAGGTGGACCAGGCCATTCACGCACACGAGATGGCTGCTGCATCAGCAGGTGCCACCACCACCACCACCTCGCGCATGCGGGGCGCGAAGGTGCGGGCTGCCCAGGCGGCCACCCTGCGCCGGGGCCCCCCCGCCACAATGGCCAGCGCAGACGAGACATTCACCACCACATCCAAGTCCTTCTTCCAGAACACCAGTGGCAGACAAACGTCCAGGATTCTCGACCCCCCTGTGAACCCAGGCGGTGTGCCGCCCCCCAAGCGCTACGGCCCGTACAGCACCACAGCCTGCGACCTGGGGCGCGGCGTGGCGGGCTTGGCCACCAAGCCCCGCTTTGGCCTCAAGACTGCCGCGAAAGACTTCTACGATGGAGGGCATATTGACCACCAGAACTGAAACTTGCTGTTCAGACGCATCCACAGTCAGGCCAGGCGCTCCAAGCAATGCTGACTACTGTTATTCGACAGGGGGCCCTTGACACAACCTCCAGCACATGCTTGATCGCTCGCAGCAGCACCGTAGTGACATGGATCAATTCATATAAGTAGGTGTTTGAGCCATGTAGTGTTTCCTGGATGCTGGTCTCACTCGCAACAATGGCAGTCTTTGTTGGAGCTATGCTGCTCGCAGCTGCAAGCGTGGCGGCTTCCACTCACGTTACATCCACCTCGAAGTTAAACTTTGTGTTAATTGTGACTGATGACATGGGTTACAACGATTTCTCAGCCTATGGCCACCCCACGATAAGGACGCCCAACCTTGACAGGTAAGACTCTGCAAAGCTGCAGGTGCACTGCACTTTCATCATGGTGCTGCATTCTACAGGCTTGCACGCGAGGGCCTGAAAATGACGCAGTTCTCTGTGGCCGCACCAGTATGTACACCATCACGTGGGGCCATGTTGACTGGTGAGTTTCTCGGGTGCATCAGCCTTTCACAGAGAGCTTTATCAGCGCGCTTCGTCTTCGTGCAGGTCGCGTGCCGTTGCGCCTTGGCTTGTATTCAGAGTACGGCTACCCCGTGGACAACCTTCTCAGGGTGTTTTTGCCATCATCCGTGTACGGTCTGCCTGGGGACGAGGTGACAATCGCCGACAGTTTGAAATCTGCGGGCTACGCTACTGCCTCCATCGGCAAGTGGCACATGGGGTCCAACCCCGCCACCAACAGCACGCCCAAAGAGCAGGGCTTCGACTACGACTACTCCATCCTGTATTCCCACGAAGAAGGGTTCCCTGGACCGCCTCCCGCAGCCGATTTGTTCCCCCCTGTGCCCCTCACAGAGCGCAACGAGATCGTGGAGCAGCCGGTGCAGCTGGACACAGTGGGCGCCCGCTTCGTCACACGCATGCAGCAGTTCATTCAAGCCGTGGCAGGGAACGGCAGTGCCCAAGCGGATGCACCTGTGTCCTCCACAAGCACCCAGGAGGACACAGGGGATGACCCGGGCCCGCTGCCCCCCATCCCCGGCCTGCAGCGTGGACAGCCCTTCTTCCTGTACTTCGCCCCCGCCTCCACACACGTGCCCCTGTACGCGCAAGAGAAGTGGCACAATGCCTCCCGCCGTGGGCCGTATGGTGACGCCGCCATGCAGAGCGATGCTGCCATCGGCTCCGTCATGGCGCAGCTGCAGGCCTCGGGGCTGCTGGACTCCACAGTGGTGTTTGTCACCAGCGACAACGGGGCGTGGCTGGACCCTTCCAACGGCTTGGGGGGTAACAGCGCACCACTTGAGGGCGGCTCCAACGCCCCCTTCCGCGGCGGCAAGGGCAGCACGTGGGAAGGCGGCCTCAGGGAGCCCGCCGTCCTGTACGCCCCTCCCGCCGTGCTGGCCCCTGAACTGGTGGGCACTGTGAACCAAGACGTGCTCAGCGCCTTAGACCTGCTGCCCACCATCCGAGAGCTGGCAGGTCTCCCTGCAGCTCCGTACAATGTGTCCCTGGATGGCGTCTCCTGGCGCCGCATGCTGGCCAACAACATCACCAGCGTCGCGCAGCAGGGCACCGGGCGCAGCTCCGCGTGGCAGTCACAGTCACAAGCGCACAGCCGAGTACACACACAGGACCATACCATTGCACTTGCTCAAACCTGGTCGCAGAAGCACGCCGCTGCATTTGCACAGCACAGCGTGCAGCAGCCCGATGCCTGCCAACAGGGCGCCCCCCCCAAGCACCCCCATTCCAGGGCCCTGCCGCGTCCTTCGGCGGCTACAGGCAGGGCAGCAGCCCTGGCCCTGCAGGATATGCTGGCTTCCCTTCCTGAGGCTGGCGCGGCAGCTGGCTCCCCCCGGCAGCGCGCGGCGCGTGCAGCTGGCGCCCTGCGCTCTGCTGGCACCCAACTGGATATTGGCCCCCTCCTCACCCCTTTCGCCGTGGCCTCGCAGCAGTGGGCGCAGCCGGAAGCACAAAGCCGCGTAGTGAACCCCTTCGGCAGCAGCTGCCCTGTGGCAAGGGGGGGTGATGTGGGCAGCGCATTCAGCCCAGCTGGGCACTGGGAGCAGCCAGAGGGGGCGGCTGCCTGGGGTGCACATGGACTGCAAGCTGCCCGAGGTGGAGATGGCACTGGCCCGTTGCACGAATGGGTTTGGTACTGGCGGGACAACGTTGTGTACGCTGCACGGCACGGCCCCTTCAAGGCCGAGTTCTTCACTCGAGAGGGCTTCGGCTGGGAGGCCCCTGTGAAGCACGACCCCCCTCTGCTGTTCCACCTTGAACACGATCCAGCAGAAGCATACCCCCTGAACACAACAGCTGCGCCCTACGCGAGTGTTGTGCAGTACATCTCCGCGCAGGCCCAGAGCTACGCAGCGGGCATGGTTGCGCAGGCGCGGCCCTCCCGATACACCCAGCTGGACTGGAGTCTGGTGCCCTGCTGCCACAAGCCGTACAACGCCACACGGGCCCAGGAGTTCTGGGACGAGGGGGAGTATGGGCTGAGTGTTTACGAGGAGTGTGTGTGCTCTAACGCTTTGGTGCGCCCCACGGCGTAATCAATTGTGAATTGACACATGAAGCCAAATGTTTTGTGTCTTCAGTGTTTTACAGTGTGCCGAGAATGGCACGCTCCACTGCTGCTCAGCCTCTCCTGCTGGCTGGGCCTCTCGACGCTGGGCAGGCCCCCACTGGACCCTGCGAAACGGGGAGCTGCACCGACTGCTGCACGGCACTGAATCAATCACAGCTTTATTATGGTTTCGCATTTTCGTGGTGCAAAGTGGTGCTGAGTAGTGAACTACAAAGGAGTGTCAACTGCAAAGCAGAATTCGAAGAAATCTTTAGAAATGCATTCTCGAATCTTTACCCGGGCTTTCAGCCGAAGTGCAGCAGCTGCAGCGGCTATTGCAAGCATCAGCATACCATTCATACCCAGTGGGGTGATTGCCCCGTCCTTCACAGCAGCACAAGCTGGAGAGGAATCACTGCAGTCCAATGCTGTACGTGAACTTTCTTGCCTGGCGCTCTGCAAATCTGAATGCTCAAAAAGTCCTTTCACAGAGTGTAACTTCTAGTGCAGCAGCAAAACAGGCCTCAAATGAACTGTACACGCCTCCTCGGCCCATTCGTGTGGGCATCGTAGGTGCCACAGGTGCTGTCGGGCAAAGATTCATTCAGCTGCTGGAGCAGCACCCATGGTTTTCTGTTACCGTCGTGGCTGCTTCACGCCGCTCTGCTGGAAAGCCGTACGCGTCTGCTGCCAATTGGGTGCTGCAGACTGATCTGCCAGAATCGGTTTCTGACCTCCAGGTCGTTTCTTGCGACGACGCCTCTGTGGCGCAATGGGCTTCAAAGGTGGATGTTGTCTTCTCCGCACTAGACTCCAGCGTGGCGACGCAGGTGGAGTCTGCCTGCCTCAAGCAGGGCCTGCCCGTGTTCAGCAACGCCAAGAACTTTCGCAGGCATCCTGCCGCCCCTCTGGTGGTCCCCTCTGTGAACGCTGGGCACCTGGCGCCCATGCTGCAGTGGCAGGCCGACAGCCAGTTCTGGAGCAGTGCCCTGGGCGACAGCCAGGAGGCAGCCAAGCAGGCCCTGCTCGTCACCAACGCCAACTGCAGCACAACAGGCCTAGTAACGGCGCTGGCCCCCCTGCAGCGGGCCTTTGGCATCCGCCACGTGAGCGTGGTGACCATGCAGGCCATCTCGGGGGCGGGGTACCCCGGTGTGCCCGCGTGGGACATGGCGTCCAATGTCGTCCCCAACATCAGCGGGGAAGAGCACAAGATCGAAACGGAGTTCAAGAAGATCATGGGCCTGGCTCGGGAGGATAGCATTGCCAGCACCGTATCGCTGCGCGACATGCAGCAGTCCGCTGCCGAGCAGCAGCGCAGCGGGGGCAATGACAGCCCCCTCATCCAGGCCGCGCTCTTCACCATTTCCGCGCACACAAACCGTGTGCCTGTGCTGAATGGCCATACCCTGTGCGTGACTGTGTCTCTGGACAGCCCTGCCTCGGTCTTGGAGGTCTTGGCAGCGTTCAACACCTACCGCCCCGAGCCCGCCGCGGTGATGGACAGCCTGCCGTCATCCCCCAGAAACGCCACAACGGGGGAGCCACAGTGGATTCGTGTGCGCAGCGAAGGGAACCGCCCCCAGCCCGCCAAGGATGTGCAGGAGGGGGGGGGCTACAGCACTGTTGTGGGTCAGGTGCGTGCCTGCAGCAGCACTCCCAACGGCGTCAAGTTCACAGTGGTGTCCCACAACACCGTGATGGGCGCCGCAGGCAGCAGCATTTTGAATGCTGAAGCTGCGGTGCGTTTGGGGTATTTGAAGCCCCGCGCTTAAGCCAGTAGGTGTAGCTACCTTACAATGCATTCACAGCTTGACGTGCTTCACAAAAGCTGTACTCCTGGTTCCGTGCGAGCCATTTTCGGGCGCGGAGGCATTGTAGGCAAAGTAGCGGTGGAGGTAGTTGCAGCTACTGCAGGCGGGGCAAGGGACACCCCTGGGGCGGTGGCGTATGTTGGCACGGGTGCCGTCGGCGCAGGGGGCAGCAGGGTCGGCAGCACAGCCGAGGCCGACAGCGCCACAGGGGCAAGGTTGGGGTGGGACATGGCGGGGGCATCCTCAGTGCGGGGCCGCTTTGTTCCACCCGCGGACGGGGTGGGCGCTGTGACTGCTACTGCTGGCTGTATTGCTGCAGGGGCTGTGGTCGCCACTGCCGCCACAGCAGGCACGGCGGCAGCCACAGCAGCAGGGGCAGTATGTGGTGAGCTGGCGGGTACGGTTGTAGTCAAGACAGCTGCAGACGAGCCAATAGCACCGGATGCAGATGCCGTGGTGGTCTCGCCAGCTGGTGCAGCAGCTGGCTTCCCTGGTGGGGGGCCAGCCACACCCACAGGGACCCCTGCAGCGGGATTTGCAGCGGCTGCACTGGGAGTTTCAGCGCCTTCTGGGGCAGCTGGGCTGGCATTCTCAACTGGGGGAAGGCCATCCAGGAAGTTTGACGGGTCTGGAGGAGGCGGCAATTTGGCAATCGCAGTGAGCAATGACAGCACGCCTTTCGGTAATGAACGGGCAAGCGGCTGTCCTGTGTGGTCTTTTTGCAGCAAAAGCTTGATGCAATTGCCACTTGCAAGCCGAATGGACTGTTGGTATTTGCTCATATACTCAAAATGGGCTGCAGTGAAGCTGCGAAGTGCTCCCACCTCCTCAATGAGTGCAGCCACGTGCAGCTCTAGAGACTGCTTTGCAGCAGCGCCGTCTGCTTCAGCCATGGTTTTGAGCTAAAATTAGAATAAGCAATGTATAAATGCGCTTGCAAATGAGGCTGAAAATATGGCATACTTGGACAGTTTCGGATTTTGGAAGATGTGACATAGGTTTTTGAGGAAGCGTACTGAGAGCAATCACAGCCGCAGCGCCCCCCCTACAACCTGCGAACTATGAAGTGCAGAGTTGCGCATGCATCGTGTTATCACACCGCACAAAAGTGCCATGTTTGGGCAGACTGCTGCGTTCGGTGCCACACATTAACACATCAAGGCAACAGTACAGAGGGAAGTGATATTCCGCATGCTATAGCGAGGCTGTGAACCGCCAGCCCCCCTGATGAATACAAAACTCATCAGCAAGTACGTGACTGCATTGCAATATCAGAGCGTAAATTTAATCGCCTCGACACAGATCACTCAGCGCCCAGTTACGCGCCCTGCGGACCCACTCAGGCCCAAACAGTCCTGCATCTGTGTTAGTGAGCTGCCCTGCAGAACCCTTTCTGGAGCTGCTGCACACGCGCTGGGCCCGTGCAGCTGCAGCTGCAGCATCACCACCGGTTCATAACATCGTTATTTCAAGCGATGCCCACTCCAGTGCACTGCTGGCTGCCCGCACTGCATGCGAAGGAGGTTTCCTTGAGGCTGGACGGGTATGGATCGCCCCCCCTGCCACCTTTCAGCGAATGGCTGGCACCGCATCGCCACCATCCACAGGCACCATTGTTGCTGAGGTAGCATGGCAGCCAGAAGACGGGGCTTTGTTGTGCCCTGTGGCGAGCAGCCCCTCCCCCCGCCTGGTGCTGGTGCTGGATGGAGTGCAGGACCCAGCCAACGCAGCCTCAGCCGTGAGGAGTGCTGCCTTCTGGGGGTGGCATGGAGTGGTACTGATGCCAGGCACTTGCCACCTTTGGCGCGACAAGGTGCTCACCGGCAGCCGCTTGGCATCCCTAGCGGTGCCCTGGACACGCGTCCCGCACACCGGCATGGCAGAGGCAGTAGCCGCCATGACACAGCATGGCAGCCACTTATATGCGACAATGCCTCCAGATACACATGCGTTTGACATATCTGCGGCACCAGCACAGCCGAGTGTGCCGCCCCCCCACACCGTGTACCTGGCCATTGGCAACGAGGGTCACGGGCTGAGTAAAGAAGTGCGCGCTGCCGCCACACACAGCCTCACACTCGAGGCTGGTGCACCAGCTCCACATCAAGTGCAAGCTCAAAGCTTGAACGCCGCAGCAGCTGCAGCCGTGTGCATGGCTCGGCTGAGCGGCGCTGGTGTGCACATTCACCGGCGTGGCGCTTCCGCTGGGCCTGACTGAGCTGCAACAGGGTATGCACGGGCACCTTTAAAGCACCACCGAATGAGATTTAAGGCCGGTGCCAGCAACACCATTTGAAACACGGTGTAGGTGGCGACCCAGTTCAGCGGCGACATGACATCAGCGACCTCCACGGGATCCGAAGACACGAGATTGTGCAGCAGTGGAGACTGAACAGCCCAAGAGGGTATGGTCTTAAACTGTGCCTTGCAAAATGCATGAGCGTAGCGTAGTCGGCACAGGCAAGCAGGCACCGGCCCGAGGGGCGGGCCAGCGGCGGCTTCGATTTTTGTCACCGACATATCGAAGCCGCTGTCATCGGCAGGCAATACTAGAGTTGTATTGCATACGCCTTGTAGGGGACCTACATCTGCTGCCACATCCAAGGAACAGCCAGAGCGCACACGAGCGTCTGCTGAAGAGACTTCTTCTCGCCAGGTGGCCACCGACAAGACATCCTCCATTTGCTCCGCATCAAAATCGCAATGAAATCCGCGCAACGCTACCCTATACAGCGCTATTGGACTGGTTGTCGCCCAAACTTGGCAGTAGCTTAGACACGCTACGAACAGCGCAAGAGGTAGTATCTTGACGCAAGGCATTTCACACGCGCTACTTCAAAATGAAGGCACAGCAATGGCGAAAACAGGCACTTGCAGATGTGGCTGGTGGCTGTGCATTCGTGTTAGGCATGTGTGTTGGGACAGATCAATTCGGTTGATATGCTGTGCGGCTGAACAAGCCGTCTGCCACGCCTGTGCCTCACTTTTGGTTTGGCCTTCACTTCAGGTCAGGGGGGGCACCGGATCGCTCAGGCAACCTTGTTGCGCAGCCCAACTGTTTCTCTTATGAGAAAAAAACAAGTGTTACATATGCCACATTGTCACTGAGTCTGTATATGCTGCCGAACAGTTTTGCCTGCCCTGCAACACACTTCACCGGGCGGCGACAGCTGCGGGGGCTGTGGCACACACGTGTGCACCCACACAGAGATCCACGTGTGTTGTGCAGTGATGTGCACAGTGCTATAGCAAATGATTTCATGCTTATGCTGCCGCGTCTGTGGGCGAAGGCGGCGGTGCCTTCCTGCTCGGCAGCGCGGCGCCATCGGGGTGAAGCCCATCGCCCTGCTAGCCGCCGCAATTTGTCTTGCCTGTGCTGCGGGCTTTGCATGGTTCACTCGCAGTATTTCATCACCGTACCTTGAAATGGCTGCTGCCCTTCCTGTACTTGTCGGTGTTTGGGCTTTCAAGGTGTTGGTTTTCAGGAAATATCTTCCGACAATTGTGACTCACCGTGACAGCGACAGTGACGAAGCGGGCACTTGTGAACACATAACCCGGGCAGATGGACACAGCACGCTTGCAGTACAAAACCGTGTTACCCGTGCAAATAAACCAGTGTTCAATATGAATCCTGACGTGGCATTGCCAGCGATCCCACGCAGCTTGCGGCCACGTCCTGCAGCCCTGTGCGCTGCGAGTCAGGGCCCCCAGCAGCTCAACTTGCATACATTGGATGGTGTGGTTGCAAATATTGCCGTAGCATGCAATCCCCGACCAGCCCATCCTGGACCCTCCGCCCTGCCTCAGGCCCCCAGCCCAGCCCAAGCCCTCACCCGCGCGGCATCGCTGCCATCAGCCCAAGCTGTGTCCCTGCAGTTCAACACACCCGTAGTGGGCGACACTGCACCATGGGGCGGGGCCTTCTCCAGTCGCTGCAAGCTGGGCAGCAGGGGTGGGGGCGGCTCCCTGCAGCAGCCGGCGCCGCACCCACGGCGCCGACCAGCTCGGAACCGAACCGCAAAGAAGCTCATGGTGGGGTCGCGAAGGCACCTTCAGGAGCTGGGGCTGTCCCCCGCTGCGCTCAAGTCCCTGCGTCGGGCACACCGGCACCGCATCGCCCCAGAGCAGAGCAGCCCCAGCCCCCCCCAGTCCCCCCCTGCGGCTGCTTCCTCCCCAACATCGCCCATCCCGGGCACGATGCACAGCCCAGGCGGTACGGGGGCAGCTGTGACCTGGCAGGAAAACGCTGCCCCACGCGACCATTTGGACGAGCGAACAGAGAAGCATGCCGCCTGGGTGCGCACTCACTACAGTGTGCCGCTGCAGGGCCGCTGCTCCTCCATTGGCTCTACAGGCTCCAGAGAGGCAACTCAGCATCGCCGCAGTCGGCGAGGCAGCCAGGGGTCCCTTGGAAGCACGCGGCGCAGCCACGGCAGCCCACCAAGGGGCAACAGGGCAGGCATTGGGTGTGCATCTGACAGCAGCAGCAGTGGGCGTTCTTCCCAGGGTGCTTTCTCATTATATGAGGCTGACATTGCACTGCAGACGGTGCAGCACAGCACTGCTGACCTGCTGCTGCCAGTGCACCGCCGCATGCGGGCGCTGACGGCAGCCACCGCGGAGCAGGCAGAGGAGAAGCTGGCCACTGCCAACTGCGCCATATGCTTGTGTGCATGCGGGGAGCGCTGCGTCGCCTGTCGCACGGCGGGCCTGCAGTCCAGCATGTGCGGGGCCAGCACAGGGCGCTGCGGGCACGTGCTGCACGCACACTGCATGGACAAGTGGCGCAAGCACTGTAGGGAGCGCAGCGTGCACACAACATGCCCCCTGTGTAAGGCTGCTTGGTGAGCCGCTGACAGTGCTGTCCGTAGGGCCTGCAAGGGCTCACAAGGCTTCGCCTGCGTCGGCCTGCGGTGCCAGCCACTGCAGGAGCTGCGCGAGCCCATCCCCAGCCAGGGCACTGCCCTGCATCACGTGAACGGCATCGTCTGCAGCTCTTCCCAGTAGCTGCTGCAGATGTGCCCCCAGCACCGCGTCGGGTGCATCCTGCTTGTTAGCGAACAGGCACAGGGGGCGCGGCACGCCCTCGGTGGCAGCCATCTGCAAGGCCATGCCCACCCCTTCGCCGACACTGGCAGGGGAGGAAGCGTCCAGTACAAGCTGTAAATATAACATGTGTGCCTCGAGGTGGGCACTAATTGTAGGCGCAGTCAGGCGTACCAACACGCGCCTTGCGTCACCGGCGTATGAAGCCCACATGCTGCTCATGGCACCTCCCAGCTCTCGAAAATCAATGCATGGAGCGTACACTCGGCTTTGAAGATCCACGCCAGTCTGTAATAAGAATAAATTTGTTCAGTGCACACACACTGTCGCCCACGCTGCACTGTGGACACACCGTTGCACGATATTCTGGTGCCTCTTTCGATCCACTCGAGTCTGCGGCAACTTTTAGTGACAAACGCTGCTGCTTGCAGTACGGCAGACATACCAACCAAACGAGATATCAACAGACTCTTCCCAGCCGTACTCGGCCCAGCCACCAATACAGATGGTGCAGCCAAATCTTTTGCTGCCATCACGAAATTGCCTGGCCAGCCAGCAACACAACCTTGAGCTCGTACAGAAGTCTAGTGAGTGGCATTTTGAATAACAAGAGACCGTTAAGCTTGGGTTCCACTTTGCTGCCTCCATTGTTTCGCGAGTGCGAGCTGAAGCCTCCACATTGCCAGAGTGGCCCCTCTTTTCACCCCCTGCATTCACCTGCATCATGATGAAGCGGACAAGCGCCGAATTTCAGTAAGGCATCCAGCAAATCCAAGTATTGTACATGTGCAGAGTTTATGCTCGTATGGTTGGCGTGGTTAATGCTCTCTGTGGAATGCTTGCACAGCGACTATTGTTGCGCGTTGCTTGCTTTGCTCAGGTGGTCTCAAAACCCAAAATCCGCAGCGTACACATCTTGTGCAGGCATTTCAACGGAATGGCTGCAGACTCGGGTGTGCCTCTAAATTTACCATCTGCTTCAACTTCAAACCCTGCCAAGCGTCGGGCTGACCACGAGCTTTCGGCAGAGTCGGCAGCAAAGCGTCGGCAGTACGGCGAAAAGAGAATGAGCCGCAAGGAGCACAGAGCCTGGAAGAAGTCCCAAGTGAAGATGACCAAGGAGAAAAGCGCGGCTGCAGGCACAATTGATGCAGCTGCAGGTACTCTCAGTGTGAAGCGTGTTGGTGCAGACCGCATTGCCCGGCGGCAGCTGGTGCTGCAGCGGGAAACGGAGTACTTTGTGGATGGGCGGGGGCTGCGCAGGGTGCGGCCCTACCCCACTGTGCTGCGCAGTTTCTGCAAACACAGGTGGATTGGTAAGGAACTGCTTTCTGTGTTTGCTGACGAGTTCGGTGCGCAGTCCCCCCAGTACTATGCGGACGGCTTGTCCCTGGGCAGCATCGCAGTGCACGGCCTGCCTGTGCGCCAGGGGCACATCTTCAAAGCGAAGGACGCCATGGCCAACAAGGTCATGCGCTTGGAGCCCCCGGTTCCTGATGTGCCCCTGAAGATCGTGGCCTTCTGCGCCATGGGTCAGCAGGAGGAGGGGGGCGCTTGGGGCGTGCTGGGCAGCTCCACCGCCCCCCGCAGCAGGGCAGGCAGGGCTGTGGTGGACCTCATCGGCATGCACTTGCACACCGTGGAGCCACAAGCAGACATCAAGTCCGCCATCGTCGCCGCCTCCATAGCAGTGTCGACGGGCTGCGTGGTGGGGCAGCTGGACAGCACTTCCCCCCACTCCCTGCAGGGGACCCCCCCCGCCCCCCGCAGCACAGCGGAGCCCCTGGCCGAGAGCCGGCAGCACAACTGGGATGTGGTGGTGCTGAACAAGCCCCCTGGCGTCAGTGTGCACTTCGGTGGCGCCTTTAAGTACCAGAGCACCATCATGCTGCTGGCGCGCACCCTGGGGGTACACGTCTCCTCCCTGCACTCTGTGCACCGCCTGGACAGACCCACATCCGGCTGCCTGCTCATGGCCAGAGACTCTCCAGGGGGGCGGGGTGTCACGCAGCTCATCGAGAACGGCCTGGTCACCAAGTACTACGTGGCCAAGGTGCGGGGGGTGTTCCCCTCCGCCCCCCCCGCTGCCGGAGCCGCCGCAGCCGCCGCAGGGGAACTGCCCCCGTGTCCACAGGCAGCGCAGTGGCTGCAGGCATACGCAAGTACGGCGTGGGTGCACCCAGACACGCAAGACGTGCCCGGGGACAAGCCCCATCTGCGGGGGGGCGCTGCCCAGGCTGAGGCGCCGGCATTCAGCGGCGCATTCACCGCTCTGGCCGATGTGTGGCGTGAAGCGCGGGCTGCTGTGAACTGCCCCATCCCGGCGCAAGCAGTTGCCGCCGCAGAGGAAGGCGAGGGGGTGCCCCACTGGTTGTCCCTGGTGGCGCCCATCGCCCGTACCAAGGACAGCTTCGGCAACATGTGTGTGCAGGGGGAGGGGGGCAAGTACGCAGAGAGCCGCTTCGTGCATCTGGGTGTGTGTGCGCCAGACGGCACCCCCCTGCCTTGTGACACGCAGAACCCCGAAGCCATGTCCCTGGTGCTGTGCCAGCCCATGACGGGGCGCACACACCAGCTACGGGTGCACCTGCAGGCGCTGGGGTACCCCATTTGGAACGACCCCGTATATTGCGTGCCGGCCACCGCCATGAGTGGCCAGCTGCAGCAGACGCAGTGCGCAGAGTCCACCATCTACGGCGCACGGGAGGGCAAGAAGGACTACCTGCTGGACGCCCCCCCCGGTGTGCAGGCCCTCACTGCGCAGTACGACTGGCGCAAGCACAACGAGTACTACGTGCACGTGGAAGGCACAGCACATGGCGTGGACCTGGCCACACCCAGCAGGCACGGACTGCCTTTGCCGGTGCCAGTGCCCCTGGCTGAAGCGGTGCGCCAGCTGATGCTGCAAGCTCAGCAGCGGGGCAGTCTGGAGAAGGTGCGGGGTGGCGGTGCCGGCGGCTCTGCACCGTCGCAACCAGACACGCCCAGCAGCACACACAGCAGCCAACAGCACGACGCCCAACACGACGACGGTGACGAAGAGGACGCACATTTCCTGGCCAGCGATGACACTGTGGCGCTTGTGCGTTTCTGGCACCGCAGTGTGAACCAGGCGCACTTCAACAGCACCCTGCGTGGCGTGCTGCTGCATGCTGACAGCGTGCCCCTGGGCCTGCCGCTGCAGGATGAGACTACGGCCCTCATCCTGGCAGAGAAGCAGCCCCAGTGGTGGGTGCATGTGTCTGCTGACGATATCGCCATCGGTGACAGCATTGATTTCTCCCCAGCGCAGCTGCACTGCGGGGGCATCTGGCTGCACTCCTGGCGGTACGAAGGCCCCTCGTGGCACTTCCATGCCTCCCTGCCTGCGTGGGGACACATCAAGTAGAACCGTGTGTTGCAAAATACATTTGAGTGTGCTTTCTATGCGCTCCACAGCTCGCTGACGTAGCGGCCAGCCTTGTGCAGCCCGTCGAACCAGGCCTGCACCGTGTCGGGGCTCTGCCCCCCGTGCTGCACGGCCACTGCCCGCAAGGCGATGGCGACATCGGAGCCCATGTTGGTGGCGCCACACACATACACGTGTGCACCCTGCTGCAGCAACTCCCACACGGCACCCCCCTGCTCCTGGATGCGGTGCTGCACGTACACCTTGTCGCTCTGCGCCCGAGAAAACGCCGTGTGCAGCGCCGTCAGCGTGCCGTCCTCCACCCAGTGCTGCAGCTCGTTGCTGTAAATGAAGTCCTCGTCCGCCTTGCGGCAGCCGAAGAACAGCACGGTCTCCCCCACGACCTGCCCGTTGGCCCGCTGGAAGGAGCGCTCCTGCAGGAAGGCTCGCATGGGGGCAAGGCCTGTGCCGGGGCCGATGAGGATCACAGGCACAGAGGCGTCACTGGGCAGGTGGAAGGTAGATGGTCGCACGATGACGTCCATGCCCTCCAGGGGTACATTCACGTATCGCTCCGCCGTGAGCCCCATGGCCCCAAGCACGCCAACGTCGCCATTCACACCGCAGGACGCAATATACGTGGATGCCACGCCTTCCATTTGCCGTGAAGGGGTTGTGTTGGGCTTGGGCCTGTCGATGACTGACACGGCGATGTCGATGGCCGCTGGCTGCACCAGGGATGAGGAGGCGATGGTGTACAGCCGCGGCTGCAGGCGGGGCACCAGCTGCAGGAACACATGCAGGGGAGGCTTCACGCTGGGGAACTCCTGCAGCAGCTCTGCCACGGACATGTGCTTGTTGCTGATGGCGGCGTGGTACTCCTCCTTGGCGGCGCGGTCCACCAGCGCCGACAGCCGGCTGCGCTCCGAGGGCTTCTCCGCAAAGTGTGCCAGGGCAGCCACCAGCGCCTTACTCACGGGGCCGTGCAGATCCACGTAGTGCGCCAGGGCATGCCCCAGGGTGCACGGGGAGGGAAACAGGGGTCCCACGCCAGGCTTGGCGGCTTGGATGCTGATCCACTCTGCCACGTCCCAGCCACACCACTCAGCCAGGTCCATGACGCTGCTGCTGCTGTTCACCGGGAGCACGCCCAGGTTGTCGGCGGTCTCATATGTCAGGGGGGTGTCTTTGATGTCCAGCTGCACGTGCACAGTGGCATTCCCCTTGGAGGGTGCCTGCCGTAGCTGCCGGTTCACCGTCACCGGCACCCGCACACACTCAAAGAACGGCCGTGAGGACTTCTCAATGGTCTTCAGTGTCTCTGGAGACACCTGCTTGACTGCCGGCAGGGTGTTTCCCTGGGCCTCCGCAGGCGCCTCCCGCCCCAGCACCTGCACGAGGAACTGCAGCTCAGGCAAGGCAGGCAAGCCGTCCACATCAGCGCTGGCGGTCGAGGAATGCGCGCCAGAGGCAGCTTGCAGTGCATCCCACACATCCGCCTTCCACTCCTCCCAGTCGTCGTCCATCTCGCCGTCGTCGTCGCCCTCGCCCAGGCGGTAGGCACGCTGCGCGCCCAGCTCGGCCAAGCGGCTGTCCACCAGATGCCCCATTGCATTGAAGTGCTCATACTGCCGATTGCCCAGACCAAACACGCAGAACTGGAAATTGTTAAATTCTTGGTCAGCTTCCTCTGTGAGCCAGCGGTGAAACTCCACCGCATTGTCCGTTGGGTCGCCCTCTCCATAAGTCGCCATGAGAAACACACCAAAGCCTGACGTCAGCTGCTCGGGTGAAAAGGACTCCAAGTCCACCATCTCAGCACGAAAGCCATGCGCTTTAGCTTCACCCTGCAATTGGGTTGCGAAACCCTCAGCAGTGCCTGTCTGGCTGCCATAAAACAACTTCAGTGGGATCTGCGCTTGAGTGCGGTCTTTGACAGCTGTCAACATGCAGCCAGCCGTGGCAGAGCACGCAAACAACAACATACCAGCTCGCTGTCATCATCATTAGAGGCCTTGCCAGCGCCTGAGGCTGGTGACTTCCTGCAAAAGTAGCACGCTTGTGCGTCAGGAATGCTCCAACACCAACGACACATCTTACCCTGGAAGTGCTGGAGGCACGAAGTCTGCTTCAGCTGCACCCTTGCTTGCCGGTTTCAGCAGAAAGTACAAAACAGCGACTGTCAAAGCGACAATACCAGCTGCGATTGGAAAGGAAACTGGCTCATTCAGCAAATCCATAGGGAGGGTAGAAAAGCAATTTCCGCAAGCAACCCCTGACCACTATCACAACGTAGCAGTCTGCAGCTCAGTTCTCGTTGCTGCAACTGGTGGGAGTGTGACCGGTGATAAATGTGACTTGAAAAGGATCTGTCTGGATCTGTCAGCGCTTGCCCTACAGCTGCATTACCCCCCCACAGCATGGTACAACACTGCCGTAAAAACTGTTGGGTTGCCGAGGATGATGCTGCTTGTCGCACTCAAGATTATTTGCTGCGACTCAGCATTGGCACAACGAGTGTCGCTTGACCTGGAGCCGGGTGTCGTCGTATGCCCTTCTGTTGTGCTGAAGTAGAATCATGGAGAGCATTCCTGCAAATCAGGAAGATGCCCCTGCATGGAGACTGGCCAAGAAAGTTTTGCGGGTGTTTGCAGGTCCCCTTGCCCGCCCAGACTTTGCACTCTCCTGCAATCGCTAGGCTGCTGAGCTAACACTCCAGCGTCTGCACTAGCAATTTGATTTTGTTGTTAATCGTGTGCACCCAGCGACAGCCCGCCATGTCCAGCTCCACAACAGAACCAGTCGCAATGGCTGAATCTACTCCTTCATCAGCAGCTGCCGCTGCAGGAAGTGGCAGCACCGAGCCAGCCAAGGCTGGAGATCACGAGTTGACAAGTGCTGACTACTATTTTGATAGCTATGGCCACTTTGGCATCCACGAGGTAAGCGAATAAAGCTATAATCCTGATGTTCGCTATGAAGCGCAAAGCGACCAATTTCCGCACGTTCGACTTGTCTGCTTTCAGGAAATGCTCAAGGATGAAGTGCGCACCCGGTCATACCAGCAAGCAATCATTCAGAACAAGCACCTTTTTAAGGACAAGGTTGTGCTTGATGTGGGATGCGGCACCGGTATACTGTGCATGTTCGCTGCACAAGCCGGCGCAAAGCAAGTCATCGGGGTGGACATGAGCAGCATCATCACTCAAGCAGAGGAGATCGTCAAGGACAACGGCTTCAGCGACGTTATCACACTGGTGCGTGGCAAAATCGAAGAAGTGGAGCTGCCTGTGAAGCAAGTAGACATCATCATCTCGGAGTGGATGGGGTACTTCCTGCTGTACGAAAGCATGCTGGACAGCGTCCTCTTCGCCCGCGACAAGTGGCTGGTGCCCGGGGGCCTGCTCTTCCCCGACAAGTCCAGCATGTACATCAGCGCCATCGAGGACGCCGAGTACAAGGAGGAGAAGATCAACTTTTGGGACGACGTGTACGGCTTCGACATGTCCGCCATCAAGAAGATGGCCCTGCTGGAGCCCCTGGTGGACACCGTGGAGGGCCAGCAAGTCGTCTCAGACGAGAGCAAGTTCTTTGAGATCGACCTCACCACCGTCACCAAGGAGGAGCTCAAGTTTGCGGCCCCGTGGAGAGTCACCGTGAAGCGCAACGACTTCGTGCACGCCTTTGTGGTGCACTTCGACATTGAGTTCAGCAAGTGCCACAAGCCCGTGTACTTCTCCACTGGCTGCAAGGCGCAGTACACGCACTGGAAGCAGACAGTGTTCTACCTGCAGCAGGACCTCACCATGCACACGGGGGACGTCATCACAGGGAACATCGTGGCGGGGCCCAACGCCAAGAACCCCCGGGACATGGACATCACCCTGAGCTACAGCACCGAGAACAAGCACGGCAAGTTCGAGGGGGAACACTTCTACCGTCTGCGATAAGCCTGCCTCTCTGTCTGCGAAATGTATACCTACAGCTTAGCTCACAAACCAACGCCAAACTTTTCATGTTTTTAAATTTTGTGCGTATTGTATGGCTGAGAATGCCAGCTTGTGAGCCTTGTGGCAGATGCCCTCCCGTCACTGCCCCCGCCACTGAGCCAAGCTTTCCATCCCGTCCTGCATCATGCCTGGTAGCCCTCAATCGACACAGCATTCAGTCAGCATCCATTGTATTATACTGTTCAGCTCGGGAATAACGTTATGAGGGGCAAGCTGTGACTGGTACAAAGCTATGCCCAAGAAGGGCGGAAAGAAAAGTCGCCAAAAAGGCTCTGCAAAGGTAAGGGCAAAAATGGCACAGGAAATTGCAGCCTGCACATGCTCTGAGATTGAGTTTGCAGGATGCATCCCATGCAGTCGACTCTGCTGTTCGGTCTGCACTCAAGCAGGCTCGTGGAAAGGTGTGAAGCTTGTCAAAGTGAATGCTTGTGCTGCGAGAGCACAGGGCTGACCCTTGCACAGAAGGAGAAGCTGGGCTACGTGGACACACTGCAGAAAGACTTAGCAAGCATTGGCTTGGGTGCGAAACTGTGCGTATTCTTGTTTGCAAACCCAGCATGAATGGTTTCCTGTGCAGTGATCCGCAACATTCGCTCTGACGGCAATTGCTTGTTTGGTGCCATCTCTGACCAGCTGCACGGCACCCAAGACCGACACGACGAAGTCAGAGATCTGATAGTAAGATAATCCCTGCCTGTGAATCATCCTCGTCTGCGCTCACCCTGGCATTGCAGACCAGCCACATGGCGGAGGCGTCAGAGCAGTACAGGTGGTTTGTGGACGAGGACCGCCCCTGGGAGGAGTACCTCGCGGAGATGCAGGAGGAGGGGACGTGGGGCGGCAACATCGAGATTCAAGCAGCCTCCATGGCACTGCACGTGAACATCGTGGTGCACCAGTGTGACGCACAGGTGCCCCGCATGGCTGTGCGCAACTGGGCAGGCGCAGACGGCAAGCCTCCCGCTACCCTGCACCTGGCGTACCATGGGGCGGAGCACTATAATTCTGTGCGCCTACGCAGCGACATTGTGCCGGGGGAGCCTGCCCTGCAGTTCGACTTGGATAGCCTCATCGCGTCTGGGGGGGGCGACCCAGGGGAGGTGGCGGAGCGCGGGGCGCCTGCCAAGGCTGCCTCGGCAAGCGCAAAGGCATCTACCTGCCCCGATCTGCAGCGGCTGCACGACAGTGTGCTGGCTGACTTGGAACAGGCTGCTGCTTTGTCCAATTTGCAGTCACCTGCTGTGTCCAAGTTGCTGAAGAACACACGGGACTTCCCAGGCAGGACACGGCAGTACGTGGCTGCGCTTCTACAAAGAGTGGCAAGCGACGAAAGTGTTGCTATTGAATGCTTGAATCGTATTCCCTGTGAGGTGCTCCTGGAGTCGTCTGGGGCATCACCGCCGGCGCCGGGGGCAGCTGCAGCAACGGAGGCGCAGGCATCTCGCAACGCCCCCGCAGCCGCCAAGCTGAGCAACAAACAGCGCCGAGCCTTGAAGAAGGCAGCCAAGTTCGAACAAGCAGCAGCCGAGGTGCAGCAGATGCCTGCTGCTGCTACGGCCTCCGGGGGCGGCGGAGCAGGCGACAACGTGGTGGCCAGCGTGCAGCGTGCCATTCAAGCTGCCGCTGCTGCTTCCTTGCAGCGGGGTGCTGGGAAGTTTGTTGCAGCCACATATGCCCAGGAGGCTGTTGACATTTGACGCGGCATCAGTATGGCATGGACGTGAGCAGGTTACTTGGCTTTCCCGCTATCAGCTGCCACCAGTTGCGGGCAGTGGCTGCGGACTGGGACTCGCTATGCACCATGCTGCGGCTGGCCAGCGATGCACTCTCAACTAAATTATCAGCCTGCAGCCAGGGGGGGCGTATGGAGCCGCTTGGTGTGGGGGGCTGGAGGCGCTCTGCAGGTCGCGGCAGGTGTGAGCGCTGGGCCACACCCACAGCTTTAGGCGGGCCTGCTGCCTGCATCTTGCCTCGCTGCTTGAAAGGTTTGTCCGGCGCCCTGGGTGTGGCTGCATGCATTGTGCCGCTATTACTGCGCCAGAATTGGCGCTTCCGTCCTGGTAGGGGCTGCGGCTGCCCGAAGGCGCTGTCCATGCCAAGAAAGGCAGGCGACTCAGCGCGGGGCCTGAGCACTGGTGTTGGCGCAGGCCCGTGTGATGCTGATGGGGTATCAGGACCTTTGGCTTCTTCTGTGTGGGTGGGCAGCTTAGACCGATTAGTGGAGCGCCTGAAGGCAGCTTGCATCAGCTTGTACTCCCGCCGGGCAGAGGAGCTCTGGACCTTGGATGCCTTGTCTTGCTCCAGAGCTATGCGCACTGCCTGTGCTCGCTGCACTCGCTCCCGAACGGACACAGTACTGCCCTTGAGTGCATTGTATGCAGCGTGCAGCTGGGCTGTTCTGCTGGCGGCCTGGCTTGCCTCCCCGAGTGCGCGGCTGGTGTGCGCAGGCCAATCAGCTGAAGCATCAGAACTCGCCATACTGTCATCTTGACCTAGCGTAGACACTATGGAGTGGGCTTTTTTGCTATACAGTGAATCTTTGGCGATGGGCACTAGGAATGGCTTGCTGATGACCACAATGTCCTGCAAGGCAGGCGTTGCAGCCAACAGGTGTATATCGCCGTCACCTGTGTTAAGTATACTGACAAGGGGCCCCTCTTGTTGGTGCGAAGAACAGGAGCTCAGCTGGGCAGAGCCATCAGAGTCGACGTCCAGTATTGAGAATGAATCAGTGTCCACCGTCCTTGCGTCCCCTGGAGAAGCACTGCTCCCAGCCGGGGGCACACTGGCACCAACTGAGGTTGCCAACGTTTGGCTAGTAAACGCATGGGCTGGATGGGCTATTTGCCCAGACTCGCTTGATGTACGGCTTTGATTTGGGCTGCTGGTCACGCTCAATTCGCCTGACGGCTCCAGCAAAGCAGGCTCCAGCACTTGAGGTGATAAATAAACAGCCCCTGCGGGCGCAATTTCGAGCATCTGACCACCACTTTGTGTGTCTTGTGACTCCACTGCTGGCGAAGGTCCAGATGGGGGTAGACGCACTTCACTGAGCGTACTTGCTGCAAAGACTTCTAAGGAATTACCGTCGAAGCTGCCAGCCAGGCTTCTCCCCAGGTCGTGTAAACTATTAGTTGGGGCAAAAGAGTGAAGCTGAACTCCATGTGGTGGCTGTGGTACTCTTTGCTGTTTCAGCTTGTTGGTATTGAGTGGCTTGGGTACTGCACCTTTGATCGAAGAATCCTGGGCGCAGTGTATTTCGGCTATTCGTTCTGCCGGCACACTGCCACCATCATTTTCTGTGCTTAGAGCTGGAGCGCGCTCAGTCTGCACAATTTGCGCATCCCCAGCAATTGATGTCGTGTCCAGAAGGCTTTCCTCCTCTTCACTTGAAGTGAGAATGCTGTCTTCAAGCGCAAATTTACGAAAACCAGACCCAAGGGAGGATGCAGGCGAGCTGCTGCTGCTGGAACTACTGCTCGAAGCACTGGATGATAGACTTGGACTCTTACCCACATCCACCAGAGAAGGGGCTTTCCTGTTCCGAGGTGATCGCTGTGTCGCCGCGTGCACACTGCCCTGCACAGAGCTGGATGCATTCCTCCGCCACGATGACGACAGCTGCTCTTGCTCAACAACTGACCGGTTGTGGCTTGCAGCAAAATGAACGTCGACAATTTCCTGAACCGTGTGGGGAGTATACCTGCAGCGAATGTTACTGGTGGACCCCCCAACCTCTGTGAACGTCTGTGTACTGCCACTAAGGCACGCAAGCAGCAGTTTCACAGAGTTTGCAAACATATGAGCATCCTTCATTTGCGACCATTGCAGCACAAGTGGTCGGGCCATGAAGCGCACTCTTATCGTGCTGTAATTGTATACCAGTGGCGCAGCACCTGGCTTCTGCCCGGCTTTCACTCGCCTATCAACGCGAATGGACCGAATATCTCCCAGGCGAACAACAAGCAATCCCTGTTTTTGTGCTTCGTATGTTGGAGCAGTTGAGCGTCTGCGTGAGAGTTGCCTACCGCTGTATTTGGCAGCAGAATCACTGCGAAGTTTAGTGCTCGCTGCGGATTGCAAGCGCAGCCTGGAACTGCTTCTACTAATTATTGCTGAGTCAACGGGAAAGCGAACAAGGTTTTCCGTCTCAACGCTCGGAGGCAACGACGAGACCATTTTTGAGCCAAAACAAATGACTGAATGAGGCCATATATCGAGAGCAGCGTCCCCGAAATATTCAAAGTCGTGATCACTTGCTTCAGAGTCTGCATCGTCCGTGTGATCTTGCAGCATGTCAGCAGAAAGCCGTTGTTTCACTACTCCGCAAAGCCGCCTTCCAATTGCGCCATTTTTGTACCCACTGCCCGTAAGGAGGAAAACACTTCCGGGAATGCCAGATTTTATGTCATCATCATCAAGCGTCGCAGCTAAGGTGTTTCGCTGCTTGCTTGTAGCAGCTCTCAAACTGCAACCTTGGCCTTGCCGCAGCCATGCCACTGCCAGCAAAAAGCGAAACAGCTGCTTCGCCTCTCGCTTCCGTAGTGTCTTTTCGTCTGCTTTGAAATAAGGAACCAGTTTTGTGGAGTTAAAGTCCACTATGGGCGCACAAAGCAGGCCAGCGTAGGTGTCTATAGTGCCTGGGTCGAACGAATCTGTGGACCGCTCACGAACAGCCAAGCTACGCCCGTCATTTCCCCCCGCAGAGTCTGCAATTGAGTGCATGCTGCGGTTACTGCCATTTGGAAAGATCTCAGGCTCATCGGCGACAATCTCGTCAATCAAATCTCCTAGCATGTCTAGCGAATCCGCTTGAGCAACGTCATCCTGCAGATTTGGCGAGCTTGCGCTTTTCGCATGAGAAGTGGCATCCAATACAATGATGTCATCGCCATTTGACTCGATGTCTAAGTTCATGTCACTTGGTGGCGGGCTTCCACGGTGCGAGCTCATGGATGCAGCTCTGGCTAGTCCAACGACCAGCGCCCTTTTTGGCACAGCACGCTCTGTTGTAAGGTCCGGCATGATGACAACATCATCATTTGCGAACTCTTTGATGACATCATGTGCGAAGTGTACCCCACGCTTTTGAAGGCGTTTGCGGGCCTGGCGATGACTCAGGTCCTCATGTGGGTCATAGCTGCTTGAATAGCGCAGCACTCCGCCTGCCATTCTGTGCCGAGATTTCTTGCGTTCTAATTGCGCCTGAAATGAAGGTGAATCATTTCCCCCATTACATTTTGGCCATCGTAGTGAGGTTTTCGGACGCTCCTCGACAGAGGGGGCCTGCATTGGTTGTACGTTCCCTGATGGTCGACGCAGATCATATCCTGCTTTTGAGACAGGGGAACTGATTTGGGCAGATTCTGTTTGCTCGGCAGCAGGGCCAAGCAACTCTAGCTCAGAGTGCCTGAAATTCATCACACTGTTCAATGAACGGTTTTTACGCTGGCACTTTTCAGAGCAGAGCAAAAACCGCTCAAAAGGGCCTGGCCGTCTGTATTGTTG
>Ga0307982_1000182_pt1 | contig 48293 bp, 18 predicted proteins | sample OrgLakmetagen989_FD_201847 | JGI IMG/M metagenome (GOLD analysis project Ga0307982, IMG submission 201847) | Saline water microbial communities from Organic Lake, Antarctica - #989 | ecosystem: Environmental > Aquatic > Non-marine Saline and Alkaline > Saline | place: Antarctica: Organic Lake... | reverse complement strand
AGGGCGTGCTGTTCTCATATGCCGTTCCTGCCGTTCTGCTGGAGGGCGTTGCCGTAGCCGATGCAAACCTGAGCACGTTTGTTGCGCTGACGTCGTCGCTTGCTGGTGCACAGTTTGGATCTTCCTTGTCCTGGGTGCATGGTTCGTCCCGTGCGCTGCTGGTGGGACTCCGGGCCTGCACCGTGGAAGCACTGCCAGCTGCAGGCTGTGTCTCTCTTTTCCAAGGCGCAGATGCGGCAACAGTAGGCACTGACTTGAGCACGCTGCAGAACCAGTGGCACCCAGGAAGTGTGTCAGGGGGGCCCACTCTGCGGGCTGGGGATGCGTTCGGCAGCTCCGCCACCACTGTTGGCCCTGGACTAATGGCTATCGGGGCTCCAGGGCACGACGAACCTGGGCGACCAGATGTTGGCTGCATCTACATCGTGGACGGCGCCTGGGAGATGGGTACCGTTAGTGCTACTCGCATCCTTGTCGCCAACGCCCCGCCAGCTTCCATGCTTGGATCAGCCCTGGGAGCCGCCAGCCAGCTGCAGGTGTCCTCTGCTGCGTTCGCTTCAGGAGATCTGGACATTCGTCTACAGGTGGGGGCCCCCGGGTGGCTGGACGGGCGCATCGCACAGGGCTGGCAGCAGTCCAGCCGCGGGGTAGGCGCGCTTCTTCAAATGCGCATCACAGGCGCCGATGTGGCTCAAGACAGCACTGGAGCCAAGCCAAGTGCAGTTGAGCTCAAAGTTTCTTCTGTGCAGTTGTATCCACATGTACTCAGCAATGCGCATGCTCAGGCCGGGATTGTGGGGGCAGTGGGTTTCGGGGGAGGGATCAGCCCCCTCTTCCCCGTACACGGCGCCTGGACACCCCGCTCCATCATTGCCACTCAAGACACACACCGTGCAACGTCAGCAGACATGCAGCAAACTGCTGTGCTGCTTCCAGCCCTGGACAGCCTGCCCCCCCCCCGCTGCCCCCTTGCCCCTCGCAGCGGCCTGGGTGCGGGGCCAGACGCACAGGCCCTGTCAGCACGGCCCGGATCAGCACGATGTTGGGACTCACCACTGGGCGCCAATAGCACATGTGCCGGTGCGTATGGCCTGCACGCCCTACCAGCTCGCATTCGCCGCAGCGGCGTTGGTGCCCCGCTGGGCCTCCTTGAGCTGTTGGCCGTGATGCCAGGCTCCCCATCCACACTGCCCAATAGCGTGCAGGTGCAGGAAGATACCTTCGACGGCCTGTTTTTGGCCAGCACGCCATCGCTGCCCGTGCCGCACATGGTGATAGCCAGCTTCAACCGCTCCACCAACGTGCATTTGGGGGGCGCTCATGTGTTCCCAGTGCAATTGCCAAGCTTCATGATGCAGCCCACATGTAACTTTACTGGGGCAGCAGCATACCTGGGTGATATTTCTGGTGACAATTTGGCCTGGCTGGCTTTGGGAGGGGGCGTAGACTTCTCAGCACAGCCTACGTGTCTGCACCTGTGGGTGGTGCAGTTGCAGCTGCGGGATGCATCAGCTAGCGTCGTGCAGCTGCGATCCACTGTGGCGGTTCTGCCACCCGCTCCGGCCAATTCCAGCAAGGTGCTGTCCAATTTTGGGCACACACTGGCGGCAGCGGGGGACATAGACGGCGACGGCCGCTCGGAGCTCCTAGTGGGCGGACTCTTCGGAAGCGTATCCTTCAGTGGCAACAACCCTGCCTGGGTACTTGCATTTGACAACAATGCAACCGTCACCGGGCATATTGAAATCACGAATGATGCCACATGCCTCCCGCAGTACCTGGCCCCAACCGGCGTCGGGGCCGGCTGCCGAACGGATGGTGACCAGTTCGGCAACGCGCTCACCGGCCTGGGGGATGTGGATGGGGATGGTGTAGTGGACATTGCAGTGGGTGCACGCCGCACCGTACAAGGCAGAGGCCGCGTTCAGGGAGTGATTTGGATCTTCTTCATGCGGCCGGACTTGTCCATTGCGCGGCATGCCCAGATTAGTCACCTGCATGGATGGCCAGATGGCCAACAGCCGCTCACAGTGCAAGGGCGCTTCGGGCACTCGCTTGCTTTCCTGGGTGATGTGAATGGCGATGGTGTACCAGACCTGCTTGTGGGCGATTGGACGTCACCCACAAGCCAGCAGCCCGAGGGTACTCTGTACGTCCTGCAGCTGACTGCTGCCGGAGCAGTGGCTGCATGGACTGCAGTTGGCGTTGCAGAAATGGGAGCAATACCAGGGGATGGGAATCATTTCGGGAGGCTGATGCTCCTGCCTACAAGTTCGTCCACTGGGGGCACTGAGATCAACGCACTGGTGCAAGCCGACCACGTCGGGCAGGCAACAGGCTTCCTACACGTCCAGTTTCAAACCAGCAGCAGGGGTGGCGCATCTACTCTGTGCGGGCCGCCATTCAACTTGGTGCCAGCACAGGCCTGCTTGCCACTGGCTCCCTCAGCATCAGTATCTGCAACAGCGTCGCCGTCCCCCTCGCCGTCTGTGTCGCCCACCAGCGTGCCGTCGCCATCCACAACTGTTTCGGCATCGCCGTCACCCTCCACGACAGTGTCTGCATCACCGTCGCCGTCTGCATCGCCCAGCACCTCTGCATCTGCAACTCCGACACCAGCGCTGCCTGGGCTTGTGGTCAGTTCCGCCGTGTGCGCCAATTTGTGGTGGGCGCACTGCACTCTGCTGCCAGGAGGGGCAAGTAGTGTGCTGAGACCGCTGCCTGGGGTGTGGTGCGCAGGCTGCAGCTCTCTGTCCGACATGTTGGAGTCTGATGCTGTGGTGCAGTGCCCCCGGTATGGGGCCTGTCAAGCTGGTGGGCCCAGGGGTTCGGGCCTGCGGTGTGCGGAGGGGCACACGGGTGCCGCATGTGCGTCCTGTGAGTCAGGCTGGTCACCCAGGGAGGGGAACGTGTGCTTGCAGTGTGAGCCCTGCAGCAATGACGCCTTGGCTTTGGACACGTTTGTGGGAATTGTTGCTGGCATTGTGGTGCTTGCACTTGTGGCGCTATCAGTGCTGGGCGCAATGAAACGAGGCAGTCTGGAGCAAGACCTGCTCATTGGCGCCCTGCGCATTGCTGCCGCGTACTTCGCAGCCATGGGGTATGTAGTCTCCGTCACTCAAGCACTAGATGCACCAGAAACTGTGGGGCTATCCAGTCGCGCCGTGCAGCTGTCCGACTGGCAGGGCGCATGCGGAAGGTCGCAAGGCTCCTTTGTGCCCCGAGCAGAGACGTTGCCTGCAGTGGCGTCTGCTTTGTCTCGCCTCCGTGTGGAGGACAACTCGTCCTGGTACGGGGACGAGTCCTTGGGGGCATCGCTGGGCAGGGCTGGCGACACCGCCGGCGCCTCCACTGCGCTGGTGTCCACGTTTGAAGCTGCCGGACTGGCCAGCGGCGCTGTGCCAATCGGGGCGCTTAGCAGCACCATGTGTGCCTACGGACATGCAGCTTTCAGCGCGCAGGTGCAAGTCATCCTCATTGTCCTATTTCTGCTCAGTGCCGTGGTAGCGGGTGCCCTACTGGCTCTGGCCTGGTACGGCAGCGCTGCTGCGGCTGCAGCTGCCCGCAAGGGGACAACCTCCGAGCGGCTGCGGCTGGACTCTGCTGCGGCCAGTGGCTCTCTCAGCACCCCCACTCGCACAGAAAATCCCATGATGCGCACGTCATCTCCGAAATCCCCCAAGCCTGCATCGGCAAAAGGACCCGCTAGTCCCAAGAAACCAGCAGGCAGTGCAGGAGACAGCCCCTCCCATGCCCAGCTGGGAGGCTGGATTGCAGTGCGGGCACTTGCTTCACTGTACCTGCTGCTGTGGGGCATGGCAATTGGTGGTGCCCTGCAGATTCTCAGCCCCGCGCTTACCGCCGGGGGGCAGCAGTATCTCCTGCCGGCGTCTCTGGCAGCTGCTCCCTTCAGCAGCTTGTACAATCTAGCCATCGCAAGTGTCGTCATTCATGGTCTGTGTGTCCCTGTTGTGCTCATTGCACTGTTGCGGCGCACGGGATCTAATCTGTTGAACAGCGAGCACCATGCCTCCGTGACGTACGCGGTGCTGACAGCCGGGTACCGCCTGCAACTCACCCCAGCGCAGGCAGCGGCTGTGGTCAAGCTGATTGCCGCACGTAACAAGGCCATCGGTGTGGCCACTTCCTCAGATGGGACCGCCCTGGCGGTGGCGTTGTCAGTTCACATGAGTCGTCGCCTGGAGGCGCGGTGCTGCGGCCTGGCCAAGTACATTCCCTCCCACGGCTTTGCGCTGGTGCGCACTGTGCAAAGCGCTGTGATGCTCATGGCACTGTGGGTGACTGTCCTGCAGCCTTTGCGTATCACCCTGGTGCTTTTGTCTCTTGCAGCTGCCATTGCCGCGCTTGCAGTCCTACAGCCGTACTCTCTGGGGGAATTGAACTCCCTGGACACGGCAGCAACCTGCATCGTGGCGCTGCACCTCATTCTTACTGCTGCAGTACCCTCTTCTGAGCCCCTGGCTATCGTTCTGTTCATCGTGCACGCCTTTGTGTGGGTAGCGCTGGCTTTCACGGCAGCGCGTGGGGCTTCTTCTAAAGCCCGCACAGCCGGGGCCGCCTTGCGCAAACTCCTGGAAAAAGCCCTTCCAGTGCTAAAGCTCATACAAAAGTCGCTGCCTGCGGATACTGCATCAGGAGTTGCCGGGGAAATCGCCGCTTCACGGCTGCCAAGCCTCAGCCGACTGTCACGCGCTTTGCTGATGCAGTGGGGATGCATCGCCAAGCCGACAGCCTCCCTGGTCGAGCCTGTGGCAGCTGGGGACGCGCTGCTCAGTGGAACACAACAGTGGACTCATGTGCTATCTGCAGCCACTACGGCGTTAAAGCAGAACACATCTAGTTCAACTGGCACCTTGGCCCGGGCAGCAGCGGCCATTGTTGCCTCCGGGTTCAACGTCAATCCCTCAGGCAACAAACCCAGCAGATGTTGGGCCAATAGGTGCTTGTCCAAAGACCCCCCTGTATCTGGCATTGAACGCGCGATAGCCGGGGCCCGTGTCTCGTCTCCGTCTGTGCTTGCGGCACAAGGCGAGGGGGCGCCGGACCGCAGGGCCAGCCTGGCTGTGGACTCCGCGTCCATGTTCAGCGCCATGCGGGGGGCACGTGCGCCAAAGGCAGCATTCCATGCCTCCGTTAGTGTCCTGGCAGGGGGACAGCGCACCGGGGAGGGCGCCTTGACTGACACAGCTCGTCAGGCCAGCAACTCCCTGATTCGGCAAGACCCCAGCTCCGCAGCGGACCGGGCTGCCGTAGCCGCAAATGCGCACTTCTTGCCGCGCCGCACAAGCTCCCGCAGTGGCCGCGGCATTCGAGGGCGAGGCTCAAGCAGCCGTTTACTCAAGTAAGCCACCTGGGCCCACCTGGGCAGTTCAGCTCTGGCTCTGTGCCTTCTGTACACAGTTCAAACTTTAATTCTTTGATCAACTCAAAATTCATGTATTCACTCATCAAAACCTGCCCTGCCCTGAGGGCGCTCACCCCAAGGAAGGCCACGGGATGTCATGTTTTGCACCTGCAAGGGCACAGGGCGTAGCACTTGCAAGCTGCTGCTACGCGAGCTTGCCTCCCCTTTGCCGGCTGCCCCCACTACCAGGGGGGCCCACACCTGACGCCATGCTAGCTGCACTGAAGAGTTGTGAGAGGGAAGCTGCTTTGCTCTGGGGGGAGGCTGCTGCAGCGTGCGTCGGGCCGTCCTCCGCAGGAGTGGCAGTCACGCCTGTGCCTGGCACGGTGCTGACTCTGGCTGGGGTGTGGGGAGCTGCTGCCTGCTCATGCAAAGCGGGTGCGGGAATATACATGGAGCCTAAATCCGTGTGGCTGCCTCTTTCTGCACCAGCATCGCTGGAACGCCCCCTCAGTAACGGTGATGCCTCAATTTCCGCATGCGTGCCTGCTGACTCGTACCGGTCTCTGTCCAGGCTACTAGATCGCCCAGCAGGCGCAGAGCCATATTTATTGGTATTACTGCGTACATTACCTTCATGTTCGGAACTGCTAGGAGCCGCAGCAGAGTATGATGCGTTGTTTCGAGGTTGGGAAGAAGCTGCACTGCCTGCAGGCCTGTGCAGAATTGTATCGACCGAGATATCTGCCATTTCAACCCGCATGCAAAGCCACTCGCCCAGAGTAGTAGTGATAATGAATGACATCACTGCCATGATCCACCAGTCCCAATGTGTCGGAAAAGCATCGTACGCGCTTGAAAGCAAAATATGCAGAAAGAGAACTGTCGCGGAATAATCCCAGCATCGCTTTGCACGCTGGGCTGTGTAAGGTAGAGCCCAGCACGATACAACATCTGCTGCGACCCAAGACACTATTCCAGCCCAACCAAATGAAGTCAGAACAGAGACCTGGCGTGAAGACCATACATAGTCTGCCTGTAGGCTTGTCCCAACTGTCAACGCCAAAAGCACCAGGCTTGTCAAGTATGAGGCGTAAAACGCCGCGAGCTGAAGACCTATGCGCACAAGAATGCCACGCGGATTCCAGCCATCATCAACAAATAACCTGCCCTGCATACCTACAGCTTCATACACTTGGCCCTGCGTCTGTGTAGGGCCAGTGCAGCTCGCAAATACCAGCTAGGCTGCCTGCACAATTCAGCTAGAGTTGGAAGTGTTTGTGCAGGACATGTAACAGTAGACACAATTTCCATGACACATTTCCGGATGTGGGATGAGTTCGACGGTGACAACTGAGAAGCATGTCAAGGGTACAATTTGTCAAATGCCTGGCCCCTGAGAGGAGGCAGCACACAAAGATACTTGTCAGTAGGGCTGCCAACTAGATCAAAAGTATATCACAGACGTCTGGACTGGATTGCAGCCGCGTGCTGGTTTTTCTAGCCACTCAATGTTGCGCAGACACCAGAGAAATTTCTCACGAGACATTTCTCTCCCGGCCAGCCGATTTTCGGTTTTCAGTCAAGGAGGTGATGCCCCCCTTGCTTGTAGCAGCACGCTTGTGCAGCGGCATCTGAAGCATGTGAAAGCTTGCAAAAGTATTTCTCTACACGATCTATGACGTGCAGTTTTTATTTTGTTGGGACGTGGTGTTTGCGTTAGCGATCGCGACAAGCCTGTGCGTGTCCTCTCCCCGCGCCTCGCAACATGCAGTCATCACTGCGTCAAGTGCATGCCTGCACTGCAGCGACCAGCGCTGTTGCCGAAGTTGCGGCAAGACGTCCAACCAAACATTCAATCTCCTCACCTAGACTGTTGTCCCACACAATGCCGTCGGCAGCGCAAGCATGTAAACACTGTGCCAAAGCTTGCCAACGACCGGCCTGCTGGTGGACTTCTGCCGTGCCACAGTTGGCTGAAAATGCACGTGCATGCCTCTCATCGGCGCAGGAGCGAAACAAAGCATGGCAACATGCTCGCCACACACACCAAGTGCGCTCAGCCCCTTTTCGTGCTATGTTTGCTGTGCTGGTGGTATTCGGTGCAGCCCGCGTTGCCGCCGAAACGACTAGTACTGCCTGGCGGCTGAACACCGCCGCACGGCTCACAAGTGGAAGCGTTCCCGTTCCATTTACGCTGCCAGAATCTCAATTCGGTGGCTCCATTGCAGTTTTCAGCGACTGCAGCGATGATACCGCTCCGGTAGTGGCAGTTGGAGCCGCACAGCCAGCCGGGGCAGGCGGCAGTGTCGTTTTCCTTCGCACAACACCAGGCGGCAGCTCTACAATCCTGGGCACGGCGGGCGCGCATCTATCAATATTATCTTCTATTTCAGCTGGTGATCACTTTGGCCATGCCTTAGATTCCCACCTTGGTCCGTGCACGGACTGTGACGGTCGCATCGCGACTGCTGACTGCCTGCCCCGTTTGTTGGTTGGCGCACCTGGGACTAACAGTGGCCAGGGCTCCATCTGGCTGCTGCAAGTACAAAACGGTGAAGTATATGCTGCAACACAGTTTGCTCATGGATCTGGGGCTCTGATTATCCCGGCTTCGGCTGAGTTTGGTACGTCGCTGGGCTTCACACCAGCAATATCCGCAGGATTCTTTACTGCTGCCGTTGGTGCCCCTGGAAGATCAAGCGCAGCTGGTGCCGTGCGTGTTGTCAGCATGAACGAAACTTCACGCATGGTGGTGGCCGCCCTCTTTTGTAATATCGGACAGCAGCCTGGAGATCGCTTGGGGCAAGCTGTCCACACCATCACTCCCTTGCTGTTGTCGCCGGTGGCTGCTGGCGGATCCATTGCCGCAGCAGGTGCTGACGGCACTTTTGTGTTTTTGCACCTCAATGCGGCCATTTCTTCATGCGTGCTTGACTCCAATATCACCCCGATTGTTGCAAAGTCCATTTTTGTTCTCCCGGACTGGTTTCACCCCGCTGAAATGTCTCCCACGTCGCCCGGAGTAACTGCTCGCATTGCCCGTGTCTTTTCAGTGCAGCACGACAACAGCGTTGCAACGTTCGCACTCTTAGATGGGGCCAACTCCTCTGCATTTGTGAAGCAAAGTCTAGACTTGCCCGCCACTTTCAGCGCTGCAGCTGGCTTCGGAGCTGCACTGCAGCTGGTGGACGTCGGCTCCGGGACAGGGCCCACGCTGCTGGTGGGCGCCCCTGAGGACAGCCTGCACGGCAGCAATACTGGTGCTGTGTGGGCACTCACCTCTTCAATTCCTCGTTTCCCCACTGCATGCCCTGTGCATCTGGCAGTGCAGGCTGTGCATGCATGCGCAGCCCTCGCAGCTGACGCCCCGAGTGCGACGGCAGGAGGGTCACAATTCTACAATCGGGGCAACAATGGAATCAGCGGTGTCGGGTTCGGTGCTGGCTTGCTCTTGGGATCGGCTGTGGCGCCACTCGGCGACCTGGATGGCAACGGCGTCCCTGACTTTGCGGTGTCAGGGGGGGGCACCTTTCAGGGCATCCCCCAGCGAGGCTTGATCCTGGTGGTGTTCATGCGCACAAATAGCACTCCTGGCAGTACTGCACAATTGGCCCCTCATCTTAACGGTGTGCCCCCCTCGGCTGACGGGGGGCGCTTCGGGTCTGCCCTTGCCCCCGCTGGCGACCTGGACGGTGACGGGCACATGGACCTGTTTGTGGGCGCCCCGGGCCTAGGCAGCATTGGACAGGTGCTAGCAGTGAACCTTCGCCCCGACGGCAGTGCCTCCGCCGTGAATGTCATGTTCTCCCCCGGGGCGGTTAACTTAGCCCCCCTTGCAGGGCTTGCGGGGGTGGGCTCAACACTCACTGCCATCGGCGACCTGGACGGAGACGGCGTGACTGAGGTGATGATTGGAGTCAGTACTGGTGCTGTGCCACTTGGAACTGTTCAGGGTGCGTTCCTGGTTGCATTTGTGGAAAGCATCACTCCGGTGCCATCTGTGTCCAACGCACAACTACACACCGAGCTAACTGAAAGCCTAGGCATCGCGAATGCCACTGGCAGTGCTCAATTAGCTGTGGCTCTTTCTGGCTTGGGAGACGTGAACGGAGACGGTGCTCCTGACGCCGCAGTGTCCCTGGGCGAGCAAGGCACGGGCGGCACAGTGCTCATTACATTCCTCACTCGCAGTGGAATTGTGCTGCGCACTGCAAGGCTGAGCGCTTCAGCAGTGAATGGGCAGTTGTTTGGTGTCCCTGTCTCCTCCACTGCGCAGTTTGGGGGCTCTCTCGCCTTCGCGGATGACGCAGCGACCGGTGGTCTGCCTTCCATTTTGGTGGGCGTGAGGAACTCTGCAAGCGGACATGGCACAAGTGTGCTCATATCCCTACGTACAGATGGCACCGTGCATGCTGCAGCGTGGTTTTTTGCCAATCTGACCGCATCGTCTGAGGACGACGCCGCGTCCAGTGTGGCTAGCCTTGGCGACGTGACCGGAACCGGGGGGCAGCTGCTCGTCTTTGGAGCGTCTAAGGCTGACAGAAATGGCAACAATGATGAGGGCGGCTTCACACTTGCATTCTCAAGCTTCAATGCCAAGCTGCCCCTCGAGCTGCCGAGGGGGGTCGTCCCGCCCTCTGGGGCAGACTGCCCCCCTGCTCTTCGACTGTTGCCTGGGAATTGCTCTGAGTTGTTTGCGCTGCATGCTGATGCAGCGGCTCAAGCACGCATCATGCCCGCTGACGCAGTCATCATTGCAGACTCCGAGCATGCAAACGGCGGCAAGTTCGGTGCAGCCATCGCCCCCCTGGGAGACGTGAATGGCGATGGCTTCCCTGACATTGCAGTGGGCGCAACTGGAGTAACAGCTCTTGGGACGGACGGCATTGTTAGCATTTTGTTCATGGGGCCCGACAGCACTGCCCCGATTGGCACCGTGAACATTCGGGAGAATGCTGGCCTTCCAGCTGATCTAAACACGCTGTCTGTGGGCAACGTGGAGCTTGCGGGCGCCCTCGCGGGGCTGGGCGATGTGAACGGGGACGGTGTGCCAGATTTAGCAGTGGGTGCCCCAAACTTCGGCACCTACGGAGCGGTACTTGTGATCTTCTTGACCGCGGCTGGCGAGCCGTTGACTGATGTTCTCATTTCAGAGGGCGGACCTTATACAGGAACTGCGATTGAAACATCACACACTGTGCAATTTGGAGCGTCTCTTGCTGCACTTGGCGATGCAGATGGGGATGGCGTGGTGGAGTTGGCTGTTGGAGCCCCCCTGTCTAACCCCCTAGGGGGCTCGGCCCAGTCCGGCCGTGTGACTGTGGTGTTTGTGCACACGCGTGGTGGCGTGAAATCAGCTACCCACCTTGCAGAGAATGAGGGTGGCTTCACGGGGGCTGTGGCAATAGGCGAGGGGCTGGGCTCAGCCATGGCGTTTTTGGGCAAGGAGGGCTTCGCCGGCACGGGAAACAGCATCGGTGTGCTTGCGGCTGCCTCATCCAGCGACCGCGTGTACGTGATGCGACTGCTCCCTGATGGAACCGCCGACTCATCATATCAAGTCCAGCTGGAGGCGGGTGCAGGTGCACTCTTAGGAGTACCTGCTGGGGAATCATTTGCCTCCTGCCTCACTGCTCTGCCGGACCTAGATGGCGATGGGGTCCCCGAGTTGATCACGTCTCTGCCAGGCGACGGCAGCTCCCCGCCTTCCTTGGTGCTCATTCATTTGGGGGCAAGCCTGGGCGCGAAGCGAGCACTGGTGATTCCAGAAGACACATTTGGCCTGCCCGACCGTCTTCCCGGCACCGTCGCCTTCGCGTCCGCACTGGCTGTTGTTGAGACGACGCAGCCCCACGACCCGGCGCAGGGCCCACCAATTGCACTCATGGTAGGGGAGACAACACTGGATGGAGCGTTTGTGGATGCCAACTGCTGCAACACTGCTGCGGGGGGCGTGTGGAGTCTTCGCTTTCCCGTGCCAGCTGGAAGGGGGTACTCTGGTTGCCCCCCCACCATGCAAGCTGTGCCTGGGGCGTGTGCTGGCCGCAGTTCAATTGTCTCCACATTTGTGAATGCGACTGTGCCGACTGCGCTGGGGGCGCTGTATCGCCTGCGGGCTCTTGGAGATTTGGACCGAGACGGGGCGCCTGACTTCGCGTGCATCACAAATCAAGGCAGTGGGGCGTCCGAAACTGTGGCCATTGTGTTCCTTGAGCCTGGCACAGGCCAGATCAAGTCCTTCTTCGAGCTCACAAACGATATTTCTGGCATTCCAAGCGCAGGGAGTCTGGACTTTCAGGATGGGATTGCAAACGGCGATCTCGCTGCATTGCCTGACGTGAACGACGATGGCACAGCAGACTTGCTGGTGGTGTTCAGTGGTACTGTCATGAAAAGCTTGCTGTTCTTAATGAACACAGACGGGACACTTCTGGAAGGTACCATTCCTCAACTTTCTGTGTATACCGCAGGCACAGTGCTGCGCGCCTGCTACTACCCAGAGCCCACACTAAATTCTGGCACGCGAGCTTTTGTACTGGAGCTGGGGGCCACGTTCAGTAACATTAAAGCCCTGACTGCCTCTGGGTTCTTCTTCGGCAGCTCTGGCTCAACTGTTCCGATGGGGCTGCCGGCATCCGACTACCGGGACTCATTGGTCTCCCAAGTGGGCGACATTGATGGAAACGCCATCGCTGATATTGTACTTGCCAACATCAATACTGAAACTCTGTTCTTGTTCTTCCTTCAGGGCACAGCTGGGAACAGCGACCTCATGGTGAACAGCCGCGTAGACATTTCCCAGGCGCTGCCTACAGACCAATTGCCAAATTTGCAAACCTTCGGCCAAACCTTCGGCTACATGGTTGCTGCTGCAGGGGATGTTGATGGCGATGGAGTGCCGGATATCCTCACGATGGGATTGCAGGGGACCGCTTTTCGTGAGGTGCCAGCCGGCCACGCTGCACCATTGATTCTGTTCATGCAGCCCAATGGAACCATCCGGGGAGTGACCGACCTTGGACCCCTTGCGGCAGGCGCCCCGGTACCTGACACTGCAGGGGCAAGCACTGTCCGAAGCGGGCTTGCTGTTGTCCCCCCTGGCATTTTTCCAGGCAGCGACTCGCCTGGGCTTCTATTTGTCGCCGGAGCCGGTGCCCGGCTTGTGGCGATGTCGCTCTCTGGTGCGTTCGCGTTGAAAACAGAGCACCCACAGGTCAGCTCGGTCCCGAAAGTGTCATCCGTGAGATCTTTCTCCTACACGGGCGAGGGTGGGGATGGAAACATCATCAACCCCATGGCCAGCGGGACCCGGCAATTCGGCTGGAGCGTCACCCCGTATGCTGACCTGGACGGCGACGGCTTGCCAGAGATTTTCGTAGGGGATCCTGGCATTGGCACATCAGCAAACAATCAAGGGAATGTGCACCTGGTGCGTTACTCATCGGGGCCGCCATTCACTGCCGCTCGCCTGTCCTCATTACTGGATGACACCACACTGGAAACAGCAGTGACTGCGGGGCAGCGCTTCGGATCGTCGGTGGCAGTGCTGGGGTATGTGAACGCGGACGAGTACTTGGACATTGCAGTAGGAGCCCCGGCCAACGGTGGAGCTGACAAGGGCACTGTGTTCGTCCTGCTCATGAGCGCTGGGGGGGGAGTGTTGGACTCCAGCAACACCATCACAGGCCAAAACATGGGGGGCAGCACCACTCGCTTGGGAGACTCACTTGCTGCCCTGGGTGACATAGACTTTGACCAAGTGCCCGACATGATCTCTTACACGCACGATGGGTACATTTACAGCATGTTTCTGGCTGCAGATGGCAGCTTGAAGCGGCACCGAGTTCTGGCGTATGGAGACGTAGCGGGCTTTGGGGGTCAGGGGATGGGCACCCACAGCACCATGCATGTTTCCGTGCAGGCAATTGGTGACATCAGCGGAGATGGGCGAGCAGATGTGGCCTTCGGCAAGGCTTTTCAGTCCACTCCCATTACACCCGGCGTCATCGGTGTTGGAACAATACTCAGCACAGGAGATCTTCAAGGTGTAGTTTTCATCACCGACAGTGACATGAATGTCAATTTGGCTGTCAACGGTTTGACGGAATTCGCAGGGGGGATGTCGTTTCTGGGCAAACACCCCGCCACCAACAACATCATGTTGGCAGCCAGCGTGCATAAACAACAAACCGGTGCCAACACCCATGGTGGTGCCATCATTCTGGAGATTGATTCTTTTACCCGCGCCCTCAAAAGGCACACCCTGGTGTTCCCAGGGGCACTGGGCTGGCCAGAAGACCAAGCAGGCGCCCTGCACAATTCTGGCCTGGGGTACTCACTGGCGTATTTGGCTCCCAACAGCAACCACACCGGCCGTCTTCTCATGGGCGCACCCACCTTCGACGACACGAATGGCTTTGAAGGCGGCAGGCTGTACTTGGTGGATACAAACATGACGCAGGCTGTGCCAGCTACAGCAGGTACCTTCACCTACAGCGAGCCAGCCTTGTATGGAGCCCCCTTTGAAGACCAGCCCATCCCGCCGCAGGGCCGAGCCCCCCTGCAGCCGGTCCAGCGCTACACCACAAGTGTCGCCGGCTTCACCCCACCTGTGGGCCAGCACCGCTTCGGCGCAGCCTTGGCTGCCATGCCCGATTTCAACGAGGACACAATTCCCGACCTGCTGGTGGGAGTTCAAGGGAGTAATGCTGTGTTCATTGCGTTTGTTGGTAGCAATGGATCGCTGACCGGTGGCATCACGCTTGCAGCAACTGGAGCTCCATTGCCAGCCATGTTGACTGGTGATGAATGGGGGTTTGCTGTGGCGCCTGTGGGGGACCTGGACGGCAACGGCGTGGGCGACATTGCAGTAGGGGCACCCAGTGCCGCAGGGGGCAGGGCAGGGGTGTACACTGTCCTCTTGACCAGTACGGCTCCTTACGTGGCGGGATTCAGTATGATTGCCGAGCCTATGACATCGTTCGGCGCAGCGTTGAGTGCCTTTGGGCCGCTGCTCCACCCGTTCCTCGGGCCGATGCTCGCCGTAGGCGCCCCCGTCGAGGCGTCAAACTCATTTATAAATGGCGGCAAAGTGTTGTTTATGCGGCTTGAAAGTACAGGCGCAAACGCAGGGCTTGTGGCCACCATCGATGATGCCACCGCCACGGCGATTGCGTACACACCCGCTGCACTTGTGGGCTGCTCCCTAGCCGCGGTGCAACGCCGGTTTCCCTTTGAATATACGCTTGCTGTGGGCGCGTGTGGGCTCGACCAGGTGTATCTGTGCACACTCAGCAGCGGCGGGCCCAACTGGAATTGTGCGGGGATCCGAGAGGCGACTTCCACTCCCAGTAATAAGCTTTTTGATTCCGCAATCACATCTGGCTATGCGTTTGGGCAGAGTCTCGCATATTTGTCGGACGGTCAGACACACACTTTCCTGGTGGGGGGCACGGTGTACTCGTCACACGGTGCGGTCTGGCTGCTGACAATATCCAACCTGAACTCGCCAACAGTTCAGCGCCAGCAGCGTTTCAGCACCAACCCATCAAGTGGAGGGCTGAAGCCGGGCGATGTGTTGGTTGTAGATGAGTTCGGATTCTCAGTGGCCGGCTTTATTGCCGAAAATGGCGCCCTAATTGCGTTTGCAGGTGCTCCAGGCTTCAACAAAGACAGAAATGCCGCAACGCAAGTCAATGCCGGAAGCATTTTCGAATTGAGCACCGGCTTTATGAATCCAACAGATGGTGATTGTGTGCGCCAGATCAGCGAGCTGACTGGATTTGTAGGGTGCTCACCTGCAGCCAAGCCATTCACGGCTGGCCCAGTGTCAACTATTGACGCAAGCAGTGGTAAGGCAAGTGGTGGTGGCTTGGGAGTGACACCGGGGGTGGGCCTCACTATCGATGGGAGCACCTCGCCAAAGTTTGGAGCCTTTATTGCTGCTGTGGGGGATGTAGACGGCGACTTGATTGTGGACATTGCAGTCAGCGCCCCCGGAAATCAGGAAACTGGCGATCCTTTCGAAGACGGTGCCGTGTTTATTCTCCTGATGAACAGGGAGGGGGCCTTCAAGAGCAGCGTGTTTCTCGCTTGTGCAGACTTCGCACCTGTGCCATCCAATTGCGATGCAGCCGCATTTGGGCGGCAGCTAGCAGCTATAGGTGATATAAACAGGGACGGGGTGCCAGACCTGCTGGTCGGCATGCCAGGCTTCGACAGCAACAAGGGGGGGGCAATGATTATGTTCATGTTCAGCGGCGGGGGTGTCCAAAGCACAGCCATTTTGGAGCGAGGGAGCGGAACCGGGGCGATTCCAACAACTCTTGGGAACAAGCTGGGAAACAGTGTGGCCCTTTTGCGGCCTGCTGGCGGGAAGATTCCCGCAATGCTGCTGCTTGGGGCACCCAATGCACACACGGCTGGAGGTATGCTTGTTGTGACTGTTGGGCCCCAGGGAATCCCTTCCAAAGCTGTCAAGCACCGCAATAGCGAACCAAACATCCCCGCCAACACATTCCCCTCAGTGAGTGAAGAGTTCCGAGTGGGCTCCATGGGTGTGGTGTCCCTTGGAGCGATGAACAGCAACCCCGACTACATGACATATGCAGCTGCCTCCGCAGAGACTGTTGGCGGGCGCTCTGAAGCAGGTGCTATTTTCTTGGTTGAGGTCAGATATGAAGTGCACTTGGGCACTCACCTGCAGGCTACGGCTGTTTCCAAAATAACTCCACACGAAAACGCAAACGTGGCTGCACAAGTCGGGGGGCAGTTTGCAAGCTCGCTGAGCCTGGTTGAGGGCTCCAGCCAGTCTAGAACTCTGTTGATTGGGAATTCTGGTCAACTGCTACTTTCAACGCTTTCATGGAACAATGTCAACACACCGAAAGCAGTGCTGAATCATACTGCGGTGGTCTCCTCTGGGATTCTGTACACCCGGGAGTCAGCCGTGCTTGTACCAGGCTCAGTATCCTCCGGAAAGTGGTCGCTGCTTCACGCTGCCACAAATAGAAACAGCGGTCTTTTTGTACGTGCTGATGGTTCCGTTGTGGTCCAGCATGATGCTCTGCCTGTGCTGGCTGGTATGGACGCCAACTGCACTGCCATGTTGCGGTTCGCTGGCGCGTGCCCCAATGAGACTGCCCCCCTGGGCTCCCTGCGAACAGTGCTGGCGTCGGGGAGCGTCAACCTCACCCTCCCGCCGGGCTCTGAGTTCGGACGGTCCATGGCGCTGGTGGGGGACTTGAACGGGGATGGCTTCATGGATGCGGCAGTGGGGGCCCCGGGGTACTCCCCAGGGGTGAATCAGGGCGCAGTGTTCATCATGTTCACAAACGGCAGCCAAATCTTCAATAGCTCCGGTCTCATCACCAACGGGCTTGGCGGGCTGGTGCACGCCGGAGCTGTTGCAGGGTCACGATTTGGCCACGCCATGGCTGCCCTGGGCGACATTGACGGGGATGGCATCACTGATTTGGGCGTGGGCGCGCCCGACGGTCCGAATGGTGGTGCGCTGTTCATCTTGTTCCTTCATGCCTTGGGCCACACCAACAACGTTGCTGTGCTGGACAGGACAGTGAGTGGCATTTCCGCCGTGACGTCTTCTGGAAGCAACATCGGTAGCTGTGTGGCTGGCTTGGGCCATGTGGATCGCAATGGTGTCCCTGACGTGCTAATTGGGGATACTATGAGCGGCGGTGGCTTGGGTCAGGTGCTTGTGGTGCGCCTGGCTGCAGATGGCTCAGTCTTCGCACAAACGCGCACCGTACAAGGAGATGCTGCTAACTTCTATACCCCTATAACAATGACTTCCTATGGCGTTGCTTGCACTGCTCTTGGAGTACTGGAGCCGAACGCAGTCTCCCCCCCAGTGTCGGCGGCAGTGTTGCTAGTTGGTGCTGCCCGGCCGGAAGGCATCGTGCATCTTGTACATTTCGATACAGATGGCAACCTTGCTGGCATACCAGGGGCCAGTTCAATTTCCTTGGATAGTGACCCATCGGCTTACATTGGCGCCCCATTTGCCACACTGAGCGATATTGGATGGAGCATGACCGGCGTGTTTCCAGCTGATTACACTAACTATAAAAACCCCAAGCTGCTGGTGGCTTCCCGATTCAACCAAGGCGCCTTCACAGGCCAGTCTGTCATCTCGCTGTTGGAGTACGATTCTAGCAAAGGGTATATAGAGGGCTCCTTGGGCCCGCTGCGTGGTGGCTTCGTGTCGCCGCTGAATGGCAGTGATGGGGCAGATTTTGGGGCAGGTATGACTGTGCTGCCCCTGGGGGAAGACGGCACTATTTCCTTCCTGGCAGGTGTGCCAGATCGTGGCAGCGGAGAGGTGTGGGTCGTGGACACCCGCATGCAAGCATCAGCAGACGGTGAGATGGGACACACGCAACAGACACAGTCGGTGGGCACCAGTGCCGTGCAGCAAGACAGCAGCAATACCGTTTTCGGCGGCGCCGCCAGCAAGCAGCTCCCGCCCCGATCTGCCACTCTCATTGGCCCTCTCACAGCCCGCATCCACCGCGGCACCGGCGCCATGAAGATCCTTGACGGTAATTCCAACCTGGACTTTTTCGGTAAATCAGCTTCAGCCATTGGGGATTGGAATGGCGACAGCAGCCAAGATATTCTCACTAGCACCAGTGACCCTGCACTGCCCAATGAAGTGCACGTTGTATTCTTGGGTGCACGCGGCTCAGCTGTTGGCGGTTTTTTCGTTTCTGCGTTTGATTTGGCTCCCTTTGGCTGCACCATTGCTGAGTGCGCCTCCCTAGGTGTAGATGTGACAGCCCTGGGGGACTGGGACGGCGACGGGCACTCTGAGATCGCAGCCTCCACATTCTCCGCGACGCATTCATCAAAGGTGTTCGCTTTGCATTTGACGGCTGACGGCACCGTGCGCCTCGCATACGACTTGATCGCCACTGAGGGGTTCTTGCAATACCTATCAACGAATTCTGTTGTGCCCGGACATCGATTAGGGCACTCACTATCAGCCATTCGCCATCACTCTCAAAAGCTTTCAAATGCCCTTGCTTCTACTCCCCATACGCTGCTGCTGATTGGAAATCCTGACTACCCGGGTGGGCCTAGCTGGAAAGGACAGGTGCACCTTGCTGAAGTGAGTGCGGAAGCCAACATAAGCATCCCACACCGCATCATCCGCCGAACAGATTATCTCTGGGAGCTTGATCCTCGTTATGAAATGTCCAGCTCTGACTCAGTGGTTGCATGCGCCTTCCTGGGCGACATTGCCGGCAACGGTGTCCCTGCCTTTGCTGTACTGCGATCGAATGGATTCGGTATTGTCATCGTGCAGCTGGTGGAAACAAACACACCACTCTTGTCGACTACGGTCTCCATTGTAGGTAACGTGAAAAACCCCACTCGGGGGCCCCCCAGCCTCGTCACCACCCTGCTGCACAGCACTGACCCCCTGCGGGTAAGCCCCACAGGAGACCTGAACGGCGATGGTGTGCCTGACATGGCAGTGTCTTTCGCATCGAGCAGTAGTATTGCCGGCACCGATCGTGGCATTGTGTTTTTCTTCTTCTTGGACCGTGACCTCAGCATCCGGGCCTACCGTGCCGTGGGTGAAGGTATTGGAGGGTACACGTTAGCTGCACTGGATAACTCCGCACTTGGCTCCAGCGTGATCAATCTAGGCATCCCAATAGGAAAGGCTAAACCATTGATCGCACTGAGTAACCACCGGTCACTAACAGCTCCCCTGGGCTCCATTGATGTGGCAGAAGGCGGTTTCCCTGCAGCTGAAGCGGGTTCCTGCGCCCCAGCTGTGAAGCGCCTCTTTGGCGCGTCTGCCATCTGCGAAGGGCCAGACAAGCAAGCCACCGCAAAACGCTCAGCTGCTGCTGCTCTGCCGGGCAGCATCGAAACCGGGTTCTCCCCCAAGGTGCATTTCCCAAGTGTGCTCGCGGATACCTTTGGCTTCGGGGCACAACTGAGCACCCGCGCCACCATTGAGCACGAAAATGCAGGTTGGAGCCCGCTGCCAAACTTTCCAAGCAACCCGGAAACATGGGCACGCGCGGTGGCCCCTCTGGGGGACCTCAACGGTGATGGCACTGTGGACGTCGCCTTCGGGTCATTCGGTATGTATGGCAATGACGGCACCGAAACCAATTTTGGCGGCGTGTACATTGCACTTATGAACGACGACGGTACCGTGAAACGCCGGGTACGCCACAGCGCGGGGACTGGGCAGCTGCTGCGAAACGCATATGCCTACTCCGCTAAAGCGTTCACTTCGGTGCATGCAGTGGGGGATTGGGATGGGGACGGCAGTGTTGACGTTGTGGGGGGCATGCCAGGGGCCCCCCTGGCAAATGGCTTCCAGGGCGGTGCCATTGTGCTGCACTTGACTGCAGAGGGGAATGCAGTGGGCTATGACTTATATACCAGTTCCACCCCCGGTATCCGCGGCTCAAGTACAACCACACCTCTAGGAGAGGCTATAGGCGCAATGTGGCACCCATTGTGCGACACGGGCAAGCCATGTCTGTTGCTGGGATCCGACACCATCTCCAGCGGCACACTTGTGATGATGCACGCAGACACGCGGAATGGGGCTGCTGTTGTTTTCAGCCAGAAGGACCTCTATTCCGATTTTGAGCGCACTCTGGCCTTCACGCCAGTTGGAGATCTTACAGGGGACAGTGTTCCTGACCTTGTGGTGTTCCGTTCAGACCGCACTGTAAGTACCTCTCGCTCGGGCACAGTAGCTCTGCTTGCTCTGTCAAGTGCAGGTGCTGTCTCTGACACTTTTCTGATTCAAGCTGCCCAAGTGCCTGGGGTGGAGATCCTGTCGGCTGGGTTCGGACGGTCCATCACCGTGGCATCCCTAGACCCCGTCAGCGGCCAGCTGAGTCTTCTTGTTGGTATTTCAGACCACGAAAACAAGGGCGGCCTGGCCATGTTGGAGATCTTGCCCGGCTGGGTGCTGCGTCGTTCATTTGTGTTTGGAAACGGAAATGCTGGATTCCCCGCGTCCATTGACACAAACCACGGGTTTGGTTCACAAGTTGCCTCGCTGGGCGATTTGGACGGCGATGGCCTGCTAGATGTTGTGGCAACTGCGCCCTTTGCACGAGTACTCGGCATCTTCGATGCAGGGCGGGCATATGTGCTCAAGAGCGCCGATCGTGTGCACTCTGCTAAGTGTCCAGTCGCACTGCAGCTGCTGAAAATACCCGGCTGTGATGCAATCGCTCCTCAAACTGCAGATGCCAACGCACACACGGTGTCATCATCTCTGCTATCATACAGCGCTGGCCGCGGAGCCCCCCATGACGCCTTTGGTGCCGCGTCGGTGCAGCTTGGCATTCCGCCTGGCTCTCGGGCGCCCGTATTCGCGGTGTGTGCACCCGGGTCTGGCAGTGGCGTCGGTGGCATTTACATCATCAAACAGGGGCATGAGACACCTCTTCTCTTCTATACACCCCCAGTGCCAGCACCTGCGGCTTTTGGATCCTCGGTGGATGTATTGGCTGTGGACACAAACGGCCAAGCAACGCACCTGATTGCCGGAGCCCCCCTGGCAGGTACCAACGCCAGGGGTGGCCTGCTGCTGCTTGAAATAGTCAATAGTACCACAGCGCCGGTGGTTACCAGCACTGGTTATATTGGGGCGGCGCAGTTCGCCAGTTTTGCTGAAGACGGCGAGCTCATGGGTTGGGCGGTGGCTGTGCAAGGTGCCACGCCTGCAAGTCAGCGCGTCGTTGCTGTGGGGCGCCCTGGCGCAAGTGGCTCTATAAGTGACAAGCCCCGAGCGGGAGCGGTGTCCATTGTAGTGGTTGATGTGGTTTCATTGACTGGCTTTGTCTCAACGGCGGCAATTCGCTTCAACAGCTCAGACCCGCAGCCCACCACAGGGGACGCCTTCGGAAGTGCCGCAGTGATTTCTGAGAGCGGTGCTTTCGTTGGAGCACCTGGTACAGCAGTAGCAGGCATTGCTGGTGTCGGTGTGGTGTGGGCACTGCAGTTTGGGCAGGGCGACCAAGGCTTCGGCAAGGCAGTGGTGCCCAGCGGCCTGGGGTCTGGCGCTGCTTTTGGCGCCTCCGTTGTGCTGTCCAGCCTTGACATTGGAACAGGTATTGTTGGATTAATGGTTGGGGCACCCGGTGCCGCCGCTGGACTCAGCTCGGCGCCAGGCCAAATCCTTCAGCTTACTGTACGGATGCCTGGGATCCAGTCAGGGCCTGCTCAGCTGCTGGACCTGTTTGTGACGACACAGCAGCTTGCCCCAGACCAACTGGACAGCACCAACAGCAGTGCAAGTGTGTTTGGCAGCTCTGCGTTTGGCGCAGCGGGCAGTCCCGCCCTTGGGGTAAGCGCTGATGGCACTTTGAACGTCATGTCTGGCTCCCACCGGTCCGCTGGGGGCGCCGGCGCTGCCCACTGGGGCCTGCTGCGTGGCAGTGCCCAAGCCCGCACAGCACTGCATCGCTGTGCGCTGAGCTTCTCCACCAGTACGTCCCAGTGCCCTGGGCTGTTTGAATGGCCTGCGCAGCCGGTCCTGCAAAAGCGTTTTACCAACGGGCTTGGGGGGCTCAGTGGCACAACTGTTGGGCAAGGTGACCGATTTGGGGCTGCCCTAGCTGTGCTGGGTAACTACTACACCGGTGATGACCAGCTGGAGTATGCAGTTGGTGCCCCGTTTCGCACAGGGGGCGGCTCGGTTGTGCTCATCGCGATGCAGTCCACGGGGTTTGATGCCCAGGCTAGCTTGACGCAGTATGTAAATGCTGCAGATGTGAGCTTGGATGCAAATGCCAAGTTTGGTGCTGGCCTTGCGGCACTGGGCGATTTTGATTTCAATGGTGTGCCTGACATGATGGTGGGCGCACCTGGCGAGGCCGGCAACAGAGGAGCCGTCGTGTCTATTCTGCTCGAAACACATTCCGGTGGTGCAGTCACCATTGCAAGCAGGAAGATCATGGGGGGGGCATCGACTGCCAACGGCTTCACTGAGGTACTGGGTTCCGGTGCAGACTTCGGCAGAGCGGTTGCAGTGATAGGGGATCTGGATGAAGACGGATTCCCAGAGGTTGCGGTGGGCATGCAGGATAGCGACGGGGCCACATTTGCAGGCGGAGTGCGCATACTGTTCATGCAGCAAGACGGAACACTGGCATCCTTTGCCGGGATATCGAACACCCAGGGTGGTCCACATGCAGGTCAGCGCGCTGAATATGACGCCTTGGGGTCATCTGTTGCTGGGATCGGCGACGTGAATGGCGATGGTGTGCCAGACTTGGCAGCTGGAGCCCCCATGGCTAGCGAATCGGGACCCCCCCCGGACAGGGGAGCGGTATGGATCTTCTTCTTGCGTGCAAATGCGAGCGTGTTGCACAGCACTGTGATCAATCACTCGGGGGGGTGGCCCCGAGGCCAGCGGCCCCAAGTGGGGGGGGGTCAATTCGGCGGGGCACTGGGCACAGCAGGTGACGTAAACAACGATGGCGTGCCTGATCTGCTTGTCGGCGAGCCCGTTAGCACAGGGATCAGCTCAGGCCGCGGATCCGATATGGTACTGTTCCTGACAGCTGACGGACGGGCAGGCGGGTTCCAGCGTGTGACTGTCGGCCCCGCGGGCATCAATTCAAGATTGGGCAGCAGTGTGCTTGCTGGGCCCAGACTGGCTTCCAGCAATGAGTACACAGTTCTGGCAGGCATGCCTGAGCACGCCAGCGGGCATGGATCTTTTGTCATGGCTAAGCTGCCGGTGGAAAGCCTGTACGGTCGCGACTGCACTCCTGCGCTGGCGCTGCTGCCGGCTTTTGTTGGACCCTGTGTGGTGGCGCCCTCTGTCACGCCCAGCAGCACTGCGAGTCCCACAGCAACGTCTTCGCCCACAGGCACACCCAGCCCAAGCGGCACTCAAAGCTCAACAGGCACGCCATCCAGCACGGGTACAGCCACCCCCAGTGGGACGCCATCCGGCACCGTCACCCCCAGTGGGACGCCATCCAGCACGGGTACAGCCACCCCCAGTGGGAAGCCATCCGGCACCGTCACCCCCAGTGGGACGTCATCCAGCACGGGTACAGCCACCCCCAGTGGGACGCCATCCGGCACCGTCACCCCCAGTGGGACACCATCCCCATCAGTAACTGTTTTACCCAGTACATCCACAACTACTGCCGTGCAATCGTCACCACTTCCAACAGCGACGTCCAGCGTGACACCCTCGCCAGCTGCTACGCCCAGCAGCACACCCGACCCTTTGCCGCCACAGTGGGTCGCGCCACTGTCGGCCAACGGCAGCTACGGACTGCCTGTGCTGGCCCCTGTGACTGTCTTTGCTGGGTCTGTCTCAGGCGCGCTGCTCGCTCCTGGTGTGGCCTTCACAGAGGGCTTTGGGCTAGACCCGTCAGCCGCCTTCGTGGCATCACTGGCTTGCGTCACCTCGAGCTCGGCGCCATTCCCTCCGTGTGTGGATGCAGCTACATGGCTGCTGCCAGCCATCCAGCTGGAGTCCGCAGGCAGCACCATCTTGCAGCGTATTCAGCTGGAACTGGGCTCACCTGCTAACGCCGTGTATTCGCCGCTGACTATGCCCGGCTGGCCAAACCCAACTGCGGGAGCCACGCAGATCAGCATCACATCAGATGCTGGGGTATCCATGAGCTGTGACATGCTGCTGAAAATCACCCTGGTGGGGTCCAGTGGCTTGACTGCTTCTGCCATCATTCCCGTTGTCATCGTGCCGCTGCCCGTGGCAGGCGCCAGCATTGCTCCCCTGCCATCCGCTGCTCCAAGCTCCGCGCCCCTGGTGGCGCCATCGTCATCCGGCACACCTGCCGCCACGCCCTCCACCAGTCCCACAACCCGCCCCTCCCAATCGCCCGGAGCCTCCCCAAGTGCCACGCCAAGCGGCACTCCTGCACCCCTGCCGCTGCTGGAGGTGTTCCCGCGCAGCCTGTCAGTGACGGTGCCATTTGGCCAAAGCGCCAGCGTCCTGCGCACGATAATTGTACGCAGCTCAAGCACCACCACCTGGAGTGCCGCTGTGGCTGGCGGATCCGGGGCAGTTCGAGTCATTACCGTGCTGCCAGGCAGCAAGCCTGCGCTGAATGTGTTTAGTCACACTCTCCAGCTGCAGATTGCAACAAGTGAGCTTCGCCCCGGGACGATCTCCAGAACAATAGTCATCACGCCGGCACACCCGCAGTCACTGGGCAGCTTCGGCGGAAGGGCGACTGCAGACTCCCTGCAGCCAATTGCTGTGTCTGTGTCCATTCAAGTTGCGGCGCCGCGGTCCAAGCTTAGTCCTGATGTCATTTTTGTGTCACAACTGCCCGGAACGTCAACTTCCACCCAGCTGCGAATTGCAAACACAGGCTCTGCCCCACTGCTTTGGCGGCTGCCCACTCAGCCTGGCCTGCCCTGGCTTGCACTGAAGGTCATCACCCCGTCGGGTGCAACAGGATGTGCTGCCGCCAGGCAATTTGCTGTGAATGCCCTTGGTAACTGCAGCTATGTTGTGTCGGGCTCTGCAGCCCTGAATGGCACAGTTGCAGCTGGGTTGAGCACACTTGTCGAACTGCACACTGTGTCGGCCGATGCATCAGTCAGCGGTGTCTTTACTGGTCGTCTTGGCCTGGAAACTAACGTTCCAGGGTCTCCCACCGCTGTTGTGTCAGTGACAATGCGCGCCACCCTCATAAGCGCTATTCCAAGGGCAGTTAAAGTTGCAGTGCCGCCGGGGGGCAGTGGCAAAGCACTGTTTCGCCTGGACTCGCTCACCCCAGATGCTGATCTGGTGTCAACCTTGATCACTTCCGGAGTGCCGGCATGGATGCAGGTGTCATCTGGAATTGGGCTGCAGTCTGCGACCCTGCAGAGCACAGGCGGTGTGCAGTTTGTTGCTGTACGAGTCTCACACGGCGGAGACGAATGCTCTTCACCCAGGCCGTCCCTGGTGTATACGGCAGGTAGCATGCTGTGCATGCCAAATGGACAAAGGTCCATGACATCGACTTTGCAATTCGCCATAACAGCCCGCCCACTGGACAATTCAACGCAGGTACGACGAGATCTGGCAAGCTTCTCGGACACAATTTCTGTGCCGGTGACGGTGTCGCTCATCGACCAGGCCATCCAAGAGCCCACTAGTGGTATGCATTTTTCCACACAAGTCATGACAGCGGCTGGAAGCACAGTGCCTGGCAATCAACCCACGCAGGGCGCACACCTTGCGCTGCTGCCTGCCTCCCGTACAAAACTAAACCGCCTGTGGTTGGTGTCACGCGACGGAGCTCACGACGCAGCAAAGGCATCACAAGTGCTGCCTCAGCTGCACATGTACTTGCCGCAATCCCCAAGATCCAGTGCACAGACGGGTGCATCGCCGCTGGTGTCCTCATTTGCAGCCCTGAATGCTTCCCACGTTGGGCTGAACCTGCTGACTCGCACTGTCGGCAGTGTGTTGCTGCTGTCCACAGCTGGAGGGTCGGTGCTCGGCGCCTCTGCTCGAAACCTGTCGCGCATGATTTGCACAGAAGTTGTGTCTCCCAGGTGCGACCCACTTTCCCAGGTGCTCAGCAGCGACCTTCTCAATTGCGAATGCTCGCCAGGCTTTCAGCTGGCTTCCTTGACAGGCAACACTACAGCTGAAGCCGGCACGTGTTTGCCTTGTGGTAGTGGGTCAATTCGACCAGCAGCCTCAAGTCCTGCTGCTGCCTGCACGCCTTGCCAGGCGGATAGCTTTGCAAGCACTGACCGCACCCAGTGCTTGAGATGCCCTGGTGCAGGCTTCACCTGTGCAGGGGGGGTCTTGCGTCCGCGGTCAGGCACCTGGTGTCCCACTTGCATCCCAAGTGAAGCAGACTTCCCTCAGAATGCCAAGCTTCGTCAGCGCATGGTTGCTGCAGGAGTTGAAGCTGGAGCGTTTGTGCAATCGGTAAGCGTAGTGCAAGCGGCGGGCTCCAGTCGCCGCCTACAAAACTCCAGCTCCGAAACAGCGTTGGTGCGTCAAGGCATGGGATCATACATCAGCGACGACGGGTCCGTGCTGACTTGCCAGCCAGCACAGGCATGCCAGCCCATCACTGACGACAGCGGTGTGCAGTGTGCCCCAGGGCACAGCGGCATTGCGTGCGGAGAGTGCATCCCTGGGTGGGGGCGAGCGTCTGCTGAGCAGCTGTGCAGCGAATGCGGAGATGCCACCTCTGCACTACTTTCTGCCGTTGCGCTGTGGGTGCTGAATGTTGGCATTGTGCTGGTGCTTGGACTGAAGAAAGACGAATCAGGCAAGCAAACCGACACGCCCACTGTCGCAAGCCCCGCTGTGCAGGCAGCCGTTCGTGCCGTATCCAGCCATTCACGCCCCCAGGGTGTTGCTGCCACGGGCCTTTTCCGCCTGGTGTCCTCCTGGGCACAGGTATACGCGCTGCTGCTGGGGTCACGCATTCCCCCCCGCACTGCCATCGACAGTGTGCTGGCCACCGTGTCGGCTACCTCCATGGGCTTCAGCTCCAGCTCCCAGTCTATGCAGTGCGCCTTTGCCATGACGCCCTACATGCAGCTGTACGTGTCCATGGCGCTGCCGGTGACTGTGGTCCTCCTGCCAGCCCTGGCCGTGCTTGCGTACAATGCATGCAGGTGCCAGGCCCCTGTGGCAGCTCCTGCCGCTGCGTACTCCCCAAAATCCGACACCATTGATGACGCTGGTGTGCAGCTGGCTGCTGCAGCCTCCCCTACAAGCTCCAGATCTGAAAGTGGTGTGTCAACCAAGGCTACACCGGCAGAGCTGAAGCCAGTGCAAGCTGAGCTAGTCGATGATTCAACACACGTGAAAGTTACCGCGCTACTAGATGCAAACGATGAAAGCAGCACAGATGCAGGGCAGTCGCTCCTGGCTGTTTCAGCCGTCCCCATTTCCCTGGGGGGCGCTGCCAACCCCCGCAGCATGCGCCGGGCCTTCATGAGTGCAGACGAGGCCTTTGTTGACAACACGCAGGCGAGAGGCGATGTAGTGCTGACTGTGCCCAGTAGGTCCAGTGCGCGTGCAGTTTCGGCCGAGCCTGCCGCCAAGGGTGCAGCTGCGGCAGCCGAGTCTGGCACTCTGCACATGCATACGCTTGCGCCTGCAGCAGCACACCGACCATGCGACACATATGTCACCCGCACCGCATCAAGGCATTCCAAGGCACATGTAGCCCCATCTCCGGCTGAGCTGTGCAGGCAGCGGGGCACTCGCATCGGCATCCTGCTGCTGCTGCTGCTGCACTTTGGCATTGTGGACACCTGCCTTCGAGTGCTGCGCTTGTATGATGTCCCAGTGCTCGGGGCACGCCTCATTGCTGCAAATCTTCAATTTGGCGACATGGATGACGAGTTTGCACTCGCCAGGCTGCTAGCAAGCCTCGGTCTTGCCATTTTCGGTATCGGGCTGCCCCTGGCAGGCACTTGTGTGCTGTGCCGCAGCCGCTCCCCTCATCAACTGAACCGCCCCGACACAAAGGCGTATTTCGGAGCCCTGTTCGACGGGTACAAGGTGGGGCAGCGGCGCCCGGATGGAAAGCGGGAGAGCAACCTGTGGTTCTGGGAGCTGCTGGTTGTAATTCCACGCAAGGTGATGCTGGCCATCATTGTGTCACTTGTGACGCGCCCCTCCACACAGGCGTCCCTGGTCATGCTGATAATGTCTTCATCGCTGGTGCTGCACGTGCTGACACAGCCATACCTGCTGCCTGTCATGAACATTGTGGAGACAGCAGCGCTGAGTACCTTGCTGCTGGCAAGCATGTCGGGCCTGATGCTGCTTGACTCTGAGCGTGATGGAAGCATCCAAGAGCCGGTGCAGATTGCGCTGCTCGTTGCAGTGTCGCTGTTTGCGATCTGCACCTTTGCCCTGGCAGCGCACGATCTGAGCACTTTCCTCGGGAGCAACGCGAAGAAGTCAGCGGCGAGTGCCGGGCAGCGCAAGCCGCCTGCGTGCTGGTGGTTATGTGGTATAGGCTGGTGCGCACGCAGTGGCTGTGCAAAGGGCTCGAAGCTGTGTGCCTCGACACTGCTTGGGGGATCGCGCGGGGGCAAAGCTCAAGCTGCTGTGGCCATTGGTGACAAGATACAATGAGCCAAGGGTCGCTGTCAGTGATTGCCAATGCCCAGGTGTAGCACTGTGCCCACTTCTGGAGTGGGCACTGAGTGTTTCAAAATATATTGTGCAACAAATGAAGCGCCACATGGTCACGTGCAAGTCCCTGCCCCTCTCGCTGCCCACCTGTAAATTTAAACCTGCCCGCCTTGCCTGTGGGCACCTTGGGCAAGCAGGTTGAACACTGCACCCATGCGCATGCATATGCCAAGGTGCAGTGAACGGCTGAGCACTCCAACAGCAGCTAGGCTGACAGGGGTGTACACGCACACTTGGGATGAGCTGGCTGCCAGGTAGCGGGTGCGTTCTTTGTGCAAAGCAGCGGGCGTTCCGTGCGCGGCCACCTGGCCACACTCATCAGGCACACCGAGCTCTCAATCACATATGGGGCTTCCGAACGTGGCAAAGGCCGCGTATATGACGCCAGGGAGATAGAAGAGCAGTGAAAGGATCAGGCACTACAAGAATAAGTATGGTTGTGAGAATTTGCTGGCTGTTGTCGTGTGGAAGAAAACTCACGATGAGTACATCTGCAGTGCAGTTTCGCCGCTGTACGAAAACTGTGAGCGACAAAACAGACGAAATGAATAAGCAAGTGATGATGAGCGACATTATTGAGAGACGTTTATAACAGGTGCTTCAATGTTGGTGTTGTGCGGAGCGTCCTCGTGTGCGGAGCAAACGAGGCTGGCCTTCGGAGTGCGGAGTAGACATTGAAGCGCTCGACTCACTTGCAAGAGGGGGAAGGAAGAGAACCAGAAGGACTGCACACCAAGAAAGATGTGTATAGTTTTGTTAGTATGCAAAAACACTGTGTGGCCGAAATGCTGGGCTTCGCGCTCGGCGCTGTATCAAATTCGAAATTGGAGGCGAATCGAGAGGGGCACACAGTCAGCAACAAAAAATGGCAATGATGCTCTAAAACGAAGCTCCCATTGTATGAAAGGTGCTTCTACTACTCAGCACTGTAGATTGTGCATCCTTCTCGATGGCAATTTCCGTGTGCTCTGCGCAGCACGGGACTTACTGAGAAGGAGCGTGTAGCAACAGCCCTTGCCACCGGCGGACTTGGCCATTCTGGAAGACTATTATGTGGATGTAAACAACTGCAAGATGCATCTGTGTGGATGTTCATGTGTTTCAAAATCATTTGTCAAAAGTATGCTTTGGTGCATCGAGAAGCAACTTGCAAAACATGAGTAGATGCAAGTTTTCTGAAGCCCCTATCCCTTCCTCCTATTAGCTCGCGCCCGTCCTGCCAAGTGCACTGAAGAGATAGCGCGAGAGCAGCTGTTGACAAAAGAATAGCATATTGACGCAGGTAGCCTTTTCACAAGGAGCAGATGAGCAGCGACTCGAGTGAAAGACTGCACAATGTGCTAAAGAAACTTCTTGCCCCAACTCTTCTCGAGCTGATGTTGAAGCGCAACAAGGGAATTTGAAGCGAATGTCATATTCGATTTTGAAGATGAATGAGTGCAACTCACCTGCATGGATTTCTGAAGTTTAACTTCACGTTGCTACAGCTGACACTGCTGCCAGCCATCAACGGCGCTTTTGCGAAGTGCCACACTCTCGTTCTGCTAAGCTCCGGAGCTGATCTGTTGCACAAAGGCAAACTTGTCAATATGCAATGTCGCCTTCAGCGGCTATGTATTAAGCTGTCTTGCTACACAGGGGTCGGTCTAACGATGTTCGCAGGACATTCTTCTTCTCTTGGTCTCTGCCGGGTTGTCGAATGAGCAGTTGGCAGGCTACTTATTAGAGCGAGTAACCACCCTGATTCAGCACCAGCACACTGCAGGCGCATGATATACATCTCACGCCGATGTATTGTGTGCGTACTGTTGTCCCTCCATCCAACGACTGCCAGTAGTGGACACACACCTGGACAATGGGCTGCACGGACGCGACAATCCAGCTCGGATATGCCGCACAGGGCTGCAGATTGGGCTGCCTGTAGTTCTCACCTTGCTTACTTTGACACGGTGGTCTTCAGGCTGTTCAATCGCAAATTCCACTGCCAAAAGTTGCAAATGCAGCGTAAATGACGCCGGGGATGTAGAAAATCAAGGACAAAATCAAGCACTGCAAAGAAGCAGGGGTGCGCAAAAGCTGTGCACTCCCCCTCTGAATAGCTCAAGGCCGTTGTGCCCCCAGCTGTGGGCTGTCTGGGGCGGGGGCAGGATGAGCAGGACCCAAGCTGTGACCGCGCTCTAGAATATGGACGGACACGCCCGGCGGGGTGGGCATCAAGCGACTCACCACCAGGACGTCAGCTGTGCAGTTCCGGCGCTGCACAAAAACTGCGAACAGTGGGTGTCATGAAAGCTGGTCCTATGCTGGCTGTTGCGCGCGCAGGGTACCGGTGCCTGGGGGCAAGCAATCTGCATTTGGCGGCGCGGAGCAGAGCAGCAGCTCCGCGCCGCTCTCTCTGCTTACGCGCAGCCGGCACACGCACTTGCGAGCGGGGGAAGAAACAAAACCAGTAAAACTGCAAACAACATTCATTCGTGCTGATCTGGGCTCAGCTGCAGATGGTCACGCGACTGCGGACGGGAGCTGAGCAGCGGCCTCTGTCCACACAGCGTCTCGTGCATTGGAGTGCCAACAGCGGCCGGGAGCTCATTCTACCACTAGGAGCGCAGGACTTTCTTGTTGCGTTTGCGTAGTTTAGACGGCGGTGCATCTGCTCACTCACTCAAGAGGAAAGTGAAGCAGCATCCGTTGGTGGAAGCTGCCGATTTCTCCTGTTGCGGGGCAGTGGCTCCCATTGCGATGAGGCCGCTGAAAGTGCTAAGAAGTGCACAATATGTTTCAACAGTGCGTTTGTGTGCAGATAATTGTGTGCTGCTCATTGTTTCGGTCTGGAACACAGTTTTGGGATGGCTTCCGTGGGCAAAGCAGCGAGACATTTTTCCTGGCCCCCCTTCTGATCAGCTGGTCACTCAGGCCTGAAACTGTGCCAGAGTGTGAAAATGCAGGCGTGTAGCATTCTTTGCAAGTACTGTGTTACCCACAGCTCACCACTTGTACAATCCCGGCACGAAGTCTGCCTGCATTTTGAAGCTGAAGTGTGCGTGCTCTGCTATTGCATTGCGCAATGGCCACAAACTGCTGTTGCACCGCCGCGGCCACACAACCCCAGAGACGGGTGTGGGGTTGCTGGCACATCATAATTACATTATTATGTGCATTAGCTTGCTTTCAACGTGCAGCTGCTTATTCTCAAGGTGCGTCATCGCCGTGGATGAATCGTGAAGCACATCGCAACGCGAGCCGCCTGCACTTCGTGTCCTTTCGACGGAGCACTGGCACAAACCAGGGCAAGAGCTGCATATTTGAGTGTACTTATGCGTTTTAAACGTCTCCCAGTACCAAGAGCTCCAAATTGTGAACATCACATGACTCAACGCGATGGTGTTGCGCGGAATTTGACTGTCACGGTGCTCTGTTTTTGCAGGATTGAATGAGTGCACTGACACCCCCGGCCACGGAACATGGCACGAATACAAGGAACCATTCTGGGAGGTGGAAGTGGTGCTGGAATCAACCGGCGTGCCTGCCACCTCTCTCAGCCTCAACACGGCGTACCTTGTGAATCTGCAGCGCACCTCAGGCATGACCACCACGGACACCGTGAATGGTGGCATGTTCCACGTGCTGCAGGGGGCACCTGTGCCAGATGGGTTTGGGAATATCCAGTCGCCATCCATCTACAGTGACCCCCGTGTGGGCACAATCACGACATGTAAGTGCAAACCGACCCCCCCTGGACCCCACCCCGCCATGCTGGCACCCCCCCCACACACCCCGCGCAGACCAAGCTGCCACCAAGGTGATAGACAATTCCGCCCTCCAGCCCTTGTGCACCAATGCCGGCTCCCACCAGGGCAGCCTGAATGTGGCGGTGTTGGCCTTCCGATGGACCTCCCCAGCTGTCTGGCCCGCAGGCATGACTGATGTCACCTTCATGTATTCCCCTGTGGTGTTCTGGCTTGAAAGCTGGGTGCTACGAAAGTGGACATCCCTGCCCATTGCGGGTGCCCCTGCTGCAACCACAACTGCAACTGCAACACGGTCGCCCTCGCGCAGCCCCAGCACCAGTCCCGCAGCAGCCACTGCCACTGCAAGTGCAACACGGTCGCCCTCGCGCAGCCCCAGCACCAGTCCCGCAGCAGCCACTGCCACTGCAAGTGCAACACGGTCGCCCTCGCGCAGCCCCAGCACCAGTCCCGCAGCAGCCACTGCCACTGCAAGTGCAACACGGTCGCCCTCGCGTAGTCCAAGTCGCAACCCAGCTGCAAGTGCATCAGCGTCAACCGGCGCATCTCCAGGTGCACTTGGAACACCCACTGCGTCCCCACGTGTTCCCTGTGCCCAGCGCCAGTGTGGTGCTCGGGGCCGCTGCGTCTCTGTGGATGCCCCTTCGGCAAGCTCGGCCGTTGATGCGTGTGTGTGTCAGGCAGGCTGGGCCGGTGCTGCCTGCGACAGCTGTGCAGCGGGCTTCGTGGCATCTTCTGGTGGCTCCTCCTGCCAGCGCCCGGCTACATCAACCGCGTTGCAGGGATTGCTGCGTGTAAGTCTGGCTGGTGTTCCTATTAGTGCCGGAACAGGTGCCGTGGGTGGTGGCGCCTCTGTCAGAACACTCCGTCGTGTCCGCGCCCTGGCGGCTTTGCGGCCCAGCGAAGGGCTGGCAGTGGATGCACTTGTGACTGCTCTGAACACACAAGTGCCACTAGGAACACTGGTGAGTCGGATATCGAGTCAGTTCGGCGGGGATGAAGTGTCGAATGGCTGGTTGAACTTGAAGGTGTCCGCTGCCGATGCAAGCTCCCTGGATGCAGCCCTAGGCGAGGCAGCTGGTGCAATCAAGAACACATCATCACCGGTGCACACCGCCATGAAGTCAGCTGGCCTCAGCGCTGTCAGTGGCTCCACCTGCACCGGCAGCTTGTGTTTTGCGGGGGGGCCCAGTGCCGTCTCCGTTGAAGCACTCCCCACTGCGTTCAGCGGCCTGGCGGGGGCGCAGTTGGAACACCAAGAAACGCTGGGCGCAAACAGTGACGTCACCCTGCGTTGGGGGCTGTTCTCTCCCCCCGGCGCTTGGGCGTCCTGTGTGACGTGGCCTGCTGCTGCAGCCTGGCCGGCAGCTGACGGGGCGGCCCTGCGTGGTGACACCCCCCTTGCAATGGTTATCGAGATGTCTCACGCCTCAGCACTCACGTGGCTGGGCGTGGGTTTCCCCAGCAGTCCCACGGGGGGCATGCTTGGCGCCACAGCGGTTATCGCACAGGCAGGCGCTAAGCTGGGGGCGGCGGCCGCTGGGCAGGGCGTGCGCATCCCATCTGGCGCGGAGACGTGCCCTGCGGTGCTGGAGTCACTGGTGTCGTCTCTTGCCAGCGGAACTGCCAGCCACTTCCTAGAGGGGCGCACTTCCGCTGGCATTTCCGCTGGGCCCTTGCAGCGCGCCCTGGTGGCCAGTGCAGCCTGGAGCACTGCCCTGGGAGATGTGCTGCCCCCCTTCGCCTCGGGGGCTGTGACAGCTGCTCGCTTCGTACTGCTGGTGGCTCCACCATCGGCGGGGGACAGTGACGCCGTGAATGGCGTGGTGGACGCCTCTGGGCAGCTGCGCCTGCTGTGGGCGGCGGGGGGGGGCGGCGGTGTTGCCCTGTCCCCACACGGCAGCGGCAGCCGTGGGGAGCTGCAGCTGCAGGCAGTGCCCCTGGCTGAGCTGGGCAGCACACTTGACACTGGGGTGCAGTATGACAGCACGCAGCTGACAGCACATGTGCTGTGCATGGTGTTTGCGTGGCTTGTGTGTACCCCGGCAGCGATGCTGCTGGCCCTGTTGCGAGACACGCGATGTGTGATCGCGTGTTACGGTAGTGCCACCAGCCGCAGCGGGCCATCTGGAGAGGCTAAGTTGCCCCGCTGGCTGTGCAGCCACATCGTGCTGCAGCTGCTGGCGACTGCAGGCTGCGTGGGTGGCACGGTGGCGGGCGTCCTGCTGACGTCCTCCCACGTCTCCGAGACACACCACTACCTGGGGTGGGCTGTGATGGCGCTGGTGCTGCTGCAGGTGTGTTTTGCACTGTGTCGGCCAGACAAGCACCTTGACGCGGAACAAACATGCACAGCTTCAAGCGGAACAGGCGCTCTGACCCGCCGGGACACGGTTGGCGTGGGCGAGTCTCTGCCCACAATGAACCCAATGGCGGCTGTGTCGGCCCAGAAGCTGTCCGCTATGGGTGCCGATGGGGGTGTAGGGGGGGCTGTGCGTGCGAAACGGCTGGAGGCCATGCGCACTGCAGCAAATGCTGGCCCAGAGGCGGCGCGAAACGCATGGGAGGTGTGCCACCGCGGTGCAGCGCTGCTGCTTGTACCGCTGGCAGCAGCAGCTGCACTGAGTGGCGCTGCACTCACTGCGTACGCCCCAAGCACTCAGCTGGGCCTGTCTGCGGCCTTTGGGCTGATGGTGGTGGTGTTGGCCTGTGCTGCCCTGTGGCGAGCCGTAGCGGTGTGCCAGGACTCAGCAGCGCGGCGGGCAGATGCTGTGCGGGTGGGCGAGGCCGTACTGGGCAATGAGCGTGCGGTGGGCAGTCAGCGCAGTGCACTCAAGTCTCGCTCCGGGAAGCACTCTGGGCGCAGTCGGGCCAGCCTGGTGGGGGTGGCGAGGGGGGCTAACGGTAGCTCCCGATTCCAGCTTATGGAGAACAACAAGCCCATGGCGACGCATGGTCTGGCAGGGGGGGTGTCGCCACGGCGTGCAGGGGGGGTGGCACCCTCTGCGCGTGCGTCCCTGGTGGGGGGGGGTTATGCCGCCAGCGGTCTTGCCGGGGGCTTCTCAGCTCGGCGCAAGTCCTCTGCTGCGCGCCGACTGTCCTCCATGGGCCGCAGGAGTGTGTATGCCCGCATGGGGCAGCAGCTGGCTTGAGCTGCGTTCCCCTGTCCAGCTGGTGTGTCGCTGAGGCGAATGTCTGGGGATAGAAGGCAGCCCCCCCTTGGGGTCATTACTTGCGATTTTTACGTGTTTTTCCTGTCCGTGTGTGTTGTGAATGTATTTCTGTTCTGTCGTTAGCGCGCGCCGCCCGGATGCGTGTGTAGTACCCGTGTGCTGTTTTGCTGCTGCCCAGGCGACTGTCAGAGTGCTGCTCAGCACCCGGAACCATGTGCCTGAGAGCATTCATTTGAGATGTGTGTTTCTTGTAGCGCAGACTTGCGTATTGAGGCACCTTGTCGTTGGCCACCAACGGGCTCCGGCTCGCTCGAATCGGGGGGGCTTCACCGAGGCGCACATACAAAAGCTCTTGCAGTCAGTGTGAGGGCAACTCGCTCGACAAAGTTGCTTTCTTGACTATCATCTCAAGAACACACGTAGCAGTTGCTTTGCGTTGAAGCCGTCCTCCAGACACACCTAGTCAAGTGAGCCTGTGGCCAGCTGTATTGCCGAGCTCAACCATGCCTGACACTCAGCTCGTTGATGGCAGCAATGTCAGCCTGCAGCAACTCCTCGATTTGTTCTTGTACTATGCACATAGGCGGGAGAATAAGGTCGTGAAAGGGCTGACTGATACTCTCTACACTACCCGTGAAAAATCCACGTGAGTTGCGTTTCATGCACGTTTCACACCCTTGTGCGAGAATCGTTGACATCACTTCAAACACTCAAACAACACAAAGGCACCGCGCAATTGATTCATACTTGCAGTAAGACTGTTGATGGGATTGCAGAGAAGGGTTTTACAATGCTTATGGACCAGGCACCAGGCTTGATTGACCAAGTCTTCACAAAACAGCAAGCAAAATTGTGCTTTTCACAAAACTTGCCTTACAGCAAGGATCAGGTGTGGGAGCTAAAATTCGATCATTTTTTAACAGCGTGAGTGATTTCATTTGTTTCACTTTGAACTTTTTGTTTGCTGCACGGCTTGGCGGGCAACCTGCTGTGTAATCGTCACTGCAATTGCACTGCCAAACTCGGGTGCTCATGAAGGAACGTTGATCGAAAATGAAGGTTGTGACGAAGTCACGCCTTGTGAACATTGTGTATAGCGGTATATTTATTTGCTCTCTCAGAGCCAGCTAGCACGCATGATTGCCGTACTATCAATCTTCAAGTTCCGCAGGTTGGTGGAAGCGGCATGCCGCCGCTACCCAGTGCACCAAGGGGACTACTCAGCAAGTGTTGCAGCAATGCTTAATAACCACTTTTTGCCCTTGTATGGTGAGCTTTTCGGCGAAGAATTCCTGTACCACGACGGCAGCACTAGCAGCGTCAGCATTGCTGCCAAGGACAATATTCGCCTTCTGGCAGCCGGTGCCAAGCGCCTGCGAACCAACCTGGTGGCCACTGCAGAGGGCCTCATGCCCCCCAAGATTGCTGCAGAGTTTGGCCTGGCCATTCTCGATGCACGCAGCCTCACGAAGCGCTCCAGCACCCGCCGCGCCAGCAGTTTTGGGCAGGGGGGGGGTGCCGCCGTGGTCCCCCCCTCCGCCCACGGCGGCTCAGCAGGCATGCATGGCACTGTGGATGCGCAGTCAGTCAGCTCCTCCAGCGTGGGGGGGGGCTACACGGCACAATCAGGCCCCCCCTCCGCTGGCCGCAGCAGCCGCCGGAGCTTCTCAGCCACCCAGTCCCCCGGGCAAGCCATTGAAGAGCGCCTGAAGCAAGTGGGCCGCGGGGGCGCCAACAGCCCCATGGGCGGCTCCGCTGGTGCCGCCGGCTCCCCGGCTGCCGCCAACGGGCAGGGCTTCCCCCCCAACCGCAACGCCTCCCCCCTGCACGCCCAGCGGGGTCCCCCTGCACCCCAATCTAGGGGCCCCCTGCAGCACAAAGCGCAGGCCTCCCCCGGCTCTGTGGGTGCAGGCATGGGTCCATCCCAGGCTGACGCCCTTGTCACCTCCCTGCAGCAGCTGATGGCAGTGGTGCGTGGACTGCAAGAGCAAAACGCCCAACTGGCCGGGGAGCTGGACACGGAGCGGGGCAATTGCGATGTGCTGCGAGGACAGTTGCGGGAGGCGGGTGTGAAGCCCCTGGTGGCGAAGGTGCGCCAGTGAGCGCCCCCGCCCAGCTTTGAGGGGGGGGCGATGTGGTTTGTGGCTTGGAAGGCACGTGGGGGTGAGTTGCGTCGTGTATGCAGCTGTTGGTGTTGTTAGGCGCTGACAGTCTGCGCAAGTGTTTTTGGTTTGCAATGAACTCAACTGTTTCTGAATGGCCGCAGCTCCGCTCGTCGCTGCTGCCACGTTCAAGGCAGCTGCCGGCCATTCCGGTAAATTCTTCTCTGGGCACACTCACTACCATGCACCGCAGACACAATGCCAGAATCAGTGTTAAAGGCATAATGTACGACAGCAGCATCTACAGCCGCAGTCCCCCGCAGACTATTCCGCTTGGCATCATGCCGAGCTGTCGTGCCCTCCTAGGACAGCTCAGCGTCACACTGGGGAAATGTCTCCTTGAGCAAGGGGGCATGCTTGGCCAACAATGAGCTGAATGGGTATTAACACGCTCCGAGAGGCAGTCGCTTGTGGCGCCCGACTTCCGGGTCGCTAAAGATGTGCCTGGCCCCGTACCGCACACAGCCCCACTCTCGACCAACCGCTGAGCTCGGTCCATGTGGCCAAGCCAGCGAGACCTCGCCCCCAGCCTCCCCCCCTCGACTGCAGGCGCCCGCCCAGACCCTTGCGCCTGGCGCCAGCGATGCCTTGGGTGCCTAGTCCCCACGGCCTGTGTTTGCTGTCTCTGCGAGGCGGCAGCCCTGTGCCCCCCCCCCTGCCACCCTGCGTCTTCCGAAGGCATTGCGGTAAGACCTACCTACATGATCGAGCTGGACAAGTTCAGCATGCCGAGGCATATGCATGTGTCCGTCAGTCTCCATGAGGCACGCTGTCAACGTCAGACTCCGGCGAGCAGGCTCATGCGCCTCAGTGCGCAGCCGCAATCCTCCATGCTGAGGACACCCAGCCGCCACTACGGTTGGTTCCAAATTGTTTCATGTGATCGGTTTTGTGGTAAACCTTTCACGAGTAGTCATATCCTGCATACCCCTCTGAGTGGGGTCAAGGGATTGCGTGCCCCAAGCTTAAAGCTTTGTTTGGGTTGATGTCGCTAAAGAATACATTACACACACGCTCAAAAGGTATTAATTGTTTCGTGATCATTCAGTATTCCAAGCAGTTGATATCGTGAAAGTTGGGAGCAAAGCATCTTGCAGAAGAGGCCCATGGGTTTAGAGATTTAGGCCCCTACACCGGACAAGTACGAGAAGGGGGAGGGGCGCCTGGATAGAGGCACAGCCTGAGTAGATTTGTGAAGAACGGAACAAGAGTCCAGCTCAGCACACTCCAGAGGGGAGAGTGCGAAAGTGTTGATCCCACCCACCCACCCCTCGGTGCGCAGGGAAAAGCGCACCTGAAATTTAATTGCCATTTCTTGTCATGCAAGTGTACGAAGCCACCCCCCCGAGAATTGGAAGGTATCAACGGGGGTTCAGCCTAAAGAAATGTCATGGCTGCCACAAGCAGATTGAGTCAGCAACCTGCAGCAAGACAGCTGCTCAAGCGACTGAAATGCAGTGTGTACACGTTTAAGTGTACATATCGTGATATTTATTCGCCGCAATTCGCGTCTGCGGCCCACAGGCAGCTAGTCATTACCTCCTAAGCCGCCCGCCACAGCTGGCCTGGCTCGGCTGACCTGCGCCCTGCTCGCTGATGGCCAGCAGCTGCTTCTTGGCGGAGGCGTCTCCTGCAGTGGCGGCCATGCGCAGCCCCCGCACAGCCGCAACGGGATCGGCGGTGCAGTGTGTGCCTGTGCGCAGGAGGCTGCCCAACTCGGCTTGGGCGGCGGCGCTGCCGGCCTCAGCAACCTGCGTGAGCCAAGTCGGTGCTTGGCCACCATCAGCCTTGCAGCCCATGCCTTGCTTCACCACGGACGCTAGCTGCATCTGGAGGTTGGTTGCGTCATGGCGGTATGGTCCCCTGACACACCCATTTGGCCGCAGTAGCAAACCTTCCTGCAGCAAGACAAAGTACTGTCGGCCTGCTAACAAACAAGTACTCAAAGCATACATTGTGAGCTCATTGGTGTATTACCTTGACCAAAGTGAGCTTTCCTGTGGTCGACAATGGCTGCGGCAGGTCCACAAGAAGAAATTGCTGGGATGGAGTCAGGCAGCGATTCGGAGGGCGCATCAGCTGAGGTGGGCATGGATGAGCTCATTTTTCCATTTGCTAACGAGCCAAATTGGATGTTTGGTGAGCAATAGCTTCATGCTGTGGTGTGCTTTTATTTCTGTGGACATTGTAAACTAAGTGCCAGGCGATTGTCCTGGGCGTCTGGCAAAAGTTCCTGCTGAAAAGATGTATTTTGCAACAAGCCACAAGTACTTGCAGACAGGATACTTTCACAAATTAAGCAAGCTAAATCCACTCAGATCTTGCAAAGAAACTCGCTCATGGCGCGCCTGTCGCCAGTCGTGGAAAATGAGAGCTGTGCAAATTCATCTGGTGGACCAGTCGACTCACGCATTGATTTCGACCTGTCCTTGGCTCCTCTGAACCAAGACTTGGCATGCAAAGGAGAGTTGGAGCGTGAAGAGTGGCAAGCAGCTGCTGAGTCCTTTGTCGAGACAGTTACAACGCGCGCCCAAAAGACCCCGTGCCAAACAGCTGTGGACTCGATACGTGCATACAACACAGCAGCTGCTGCTGAGACTGGCGACCCGTTGCCTGCAAGGGCTGGCAATGGCACTGATCCATCTAGCACTGCAGCGCTGGACTCCCAAGAGGCCCGCACCAAGCAGTATGCGCTGCGGCAGCTGGCCCAGCGCCTGGCGCCCCCAGGCTGCGACGAGGCAGCCACAGCGCTTGGGCAGCGCCTGCTTGCGAAAGAAAGAGACTCGGAGGATAAACGCAATGGGGCATCCTGGCTGTGTGCAGTGGCCAGCGGGGGCGACCCCTCTGCCCTGCACCTGGCTGCGGCGGCACTGGATCAAGTGGACGAAGCCAAAGCTGCGGCGTTGCACTGGCGCCAGGCAGCGGATGCAAAAGCACTCCATCCAGAGGTGCTGTGGCAGGCGGGACAAGCCATGCTGCTGGGACAGGGGGGGGCTCAGGATTTGGTGCTCGGGATGCAGTCCATCGCTGCAGCTGCGGCGCAGCGACACCCAGCTGCATTTCACGCCCTGCGCATCGTGCCCCTGGGACAGGACGCAGCTGCACCGGAGGTGGCACAGCAGTACGCCATAGAGCTTATGCATGAGCTTCACGCCATGTGCAGGGATGTGCAGTGGCGGGACACCGCTCGCGGTGACACGCTGACGTGGCATGCGGCGTTTGCCGGGCCAGGCAGCGCCGATGAGCAGTTTCGCGCCGCAGAGCAGTATGACGAAGCTGCCAATGACGATAATGACGATGTGGATGTGACAAGTGCGTATGCTGAGCAGGCTCTGTCGTTTGCCCTCAAGGCTTCCCTGCAGCAGCACGCTGGCGCCCTGCACTGGCTGGGGAGTCGCTTGCGCACACCCCAAGTGTGGCAAGCTGTGTCCAAAGCGGCACCTTGTGATGGCTCCGTGTCAGCTGTGGAGGCCTTCATGCAGCGCTGTGCACGTGCAGCTACTGCAGCTGGCAGCCAGGATGGTGACGCAGCGTACGGCGACCTTGTGCAGCAGCGCCTTGCAGAGTCACTGCTCAGCCCTGACCTGCGAGCTGTACTTGCATTTACACTGGGGGCAGCAGAAGATGGCAGCACCCACGCCATGGTGCAGCTGGCACGCATGCTGGAGCACGGTATCGGCTGCAAAGCCGATGGTGCTCAGGCACTGATGTGGCTCAGCAAGGCAGCCGAGGGTGGCAATCCCGTGGCCGCTTTCCGCCTGGACAGTGCAAAGACACTGGCAAAGCAGACGTATGCCCTGGGGCGACAGCTGGAGCATGGGGACGGGTGCGCAGTGCAGGCGGAGGTGGCCACTGGCTTCTACCGCACTGCAGCGGAGGCAGGCAGTATGCCGGCGAAGGTAGCACTGGGGCGGGCACTGAAAGTTGGAATGGGGTGCGATGTGGACAGCGCTGGGGCTGATGCGCTGTGGGCGGAAGTGGAGGGCAGCAGTGACGGCGCAGGCTTGGCGGCACTGGCTGCTGCTCTTGACGCTGCAAACCCTGACGACGAAGACACCGTAAAACGCGCGTTTGACTTGAACACCAAGGCACATGGGCTGGGCGATCGAAACGCATCGGCACAACTTGGCTTGATGTATGAGCAGGGTCGAGGGTGCGGCGAGAACAAGCCGCATGCCTGCACGCTGTTCGAGTCAGCTGCGAGCGCAGGCCCAGTATGGGCTGGATACAAAGCTGGGCAACTTGCGCACCTGCATCCCAGCCTCTACAACAGAGGAAATGTGAACAGTCGACGCCAGTCTTTCTATTCCATAGCTGCAAACCGTGGTCATGTGGACAGTATGCTTGCGTATGGACTTGAACTCAGCCGGTACGGCACAGCAAGCTGCTTTGAGTGGTACAGCAAGGCCGCCGAGGCCGGCAGCGCCGCCGCCCAAGCCGAGTTGGGCAGCCTCCTGCGCACAGGCACACACTGCACCGCCGATCCCGTTGCGGCTGTGTGGTGGCTGCGCAAGGCCGCCACTGCAGGGGACACCTCCGCCAAGGAGCAGCTGCTGGCCATCAGCGAGCCCGGGGGAGATGAGCTGCGGCAGGCGGCGCGGGCGGCACTGGATGCGTGTGTGCTACAGAAAATTGCATAGGTCAGTCGTGGCGACAGCTTCTGCGGATGAAGCAGCAATGGGGGTGTACGGCAGGCAACAGTGTGCTTCACAGCATTCGGTCGGGCATTTGCTTGAAGGGTGTATGTGTTTACTTCCCAAGAGCTTCAAGCATGCCTCAGAGCATTTTCCTTCTCGTTGATGTTTGGTGGCCCCCTCTCCACCCCTGGAATGTGCCCCCCATGACCCCAGTCACGATCCCCGTATCGCAGGGGCCCGTAGGGGCCCAGCGTTGAGAGGCCCAGCCAGCAGGAGAGGCTGATAAGCAGCGGAGCTTGCTATTTTCGGCACATTGTGAAATAGTCAAGGCGAAATGCTCATCTGTTGGGTGGCAATTGACAGGGGGGGGGCTCTTTGCGCCGCCTTTTCTTTTCTGCCAAGGGGCCTGGCGAGCGGGCAACAACGCCAACAGCAGCTTTGTGAAAGGCAAAGGTACATGTAAGACCATTTCACTACAACAACAAGCAATATATGCAGACTAAAGACGAATTGCAGGCCCTCGGTTCTTCACTTTTGCACCAAGTGATGCTCTACCCCACCTGCTTTCATGTCTGCACACACCTGTGCTGATACTCATATCGCTGAGAGCCAAGAGCAACCCGTTTTCAATGTAGACCTGCAGAAACGGTGACACGATAACTTTAACGCTCGTTTGCCCTTCTTTCCTCAGAGGAATCTGCTCAAGAATTGTCTTCAGTGCTGTGTCGAGGCTTCCAAATCGCCTGTACAGGAATGAACATGACATCGTGCTTGATTTCCTTGCTATGTTTGTTTTGACTGTGGGTGGTGTCCAAATCGATGCCAAAGTGGCCTTCGAGTGGGCAGCACAACCCTCCTCGCTTGCGGCAGTGCAGCAGCTGATTATTTTGTTTGACACGGCTCCGCGCCGCCGGCCTGATGGGTTGAATTTGGACGACGAACTCGAAGCCGCGTGTTCACGAGCTTGTTTGGGAATTGTTCGACTGCTATTAGCCATTTCGGTTGCTGGCCACCGTGTGGGTGTGCATGCCCGCGGCAATGCGGCGTTTCAGGCTGCAGCCCGTGAAGGCCACTTGCCCATAGTGTAAGAATTACTGGCCTTGACAGGTGACAGGTACATTGATGTGCACTCAGGAAATGAGAATGCTTTCCAGGCTGCCTGCGGTGAGGGCCGCCTGCCAATGGTTCGCCGCCTTCTCTCCTTGGGCGGTGATCGCGAGGTGCATGCTGCAACCCAAGACAACGAAGCCTTTGTGGGTGTGTGCGGCTGCGGCTGGCTGGGGCCCGTGCGCGAGCTGCTGGCCTTGGAGGGCGAACGAGCAGTGGATGTGCGGGCACAGGGCGACCTTCCACTCAAGGGGACCTTGTTTGCGGGGCGCACGGGGGTGCTGTGTGAGCTCATCAGCTGGTACACTGCCGCAGGCATGCTGCAAGGTGTATGCGCTGCAAAATTTGCGCCGGAAATGCGTCGCTTCGGGCACAATCCGTACCAGGCAAAGGACATCGCGGCGGCGCTGCGTGAGACCCCCCCCATCACCCCCTCCCTATTGCTGAAGCACCGCATTATGCTCACGCTGCAGTACACAGCTCACGTAAATCCACTTGTTACAGAGGCCCCTTGGGCAAAGTGGTGGGTTCCTCTGCCGCCGCACATTGCTGCTGCCCCCTTGGAGGGTGAAGGGGGGGTCGTTGGGGGGGCTAGACGATTCTGACGAATCCTGCACAGCATGGCCGAAAGATGGCATGGCGTATCCCTCCTTGGTGCAGCTGCTGATGGCTTGGCTGCTGCGCTGTGCCGCCCTGCCTGCCACAGGGGACACCCCCCTGCGACTAGCACTGTTGGGGGCAGCTACTCACGGGGAGGTGGGGGCGGGGGAGCAGATGGCAGTGATGAGGGGCCTGCTGCGGGAGATGCTGTGGAGAAGCACCGTGGTTGACACAGTTGCGGCATGTGCTGGATTCCCTGGGGAGCCCCCCCCTCCCTCGGTGGCCACCGCGCGCCGGAGCATGATGCTGCACAGGGCTGCAGGACAGCGTGTGCGCGCGCAACAAGCGCGTAGCAGCCCCACCTGAGCAATGGGGTAGTGTGTTGCACCAAAGCAGCCTTAAGACGTTGGAAGTATCGAAGCCATTACCGCACTTCTCATGTGCATTTTTATGTGAGCTCAATGATATTGTCGCCAGGTTGCAGTCGCTTCCTATTCCACGTCAGGACCCTTCTGTGTACAGGCGCTGCCTTGGCTACCTTGATGTTTGCTGGTGAATACCAGGCAGGAGCACCCGAATGCACTTGGCATAGTCTGCGCCTGGCCGGGCCTAACCACCAGCTGTCTCGGTGGCCTCTTCATGCACAACGGTGCCCACTTCACTCTATATATCCCCTGTGACCGACGGAGGGTACTGGTGTTGCAACCGAAGCAGTTCGTGCAGAGGGCAACAGGTCACCACCCAAGCCCACAAACCCCCCAGTTCTGCGCGCTGGTTGACACTGCTTGCATTGTTTTGAAATTCAGCTGCAGCTTCGCTGGTTGACAGCTCACTGCTAGCCTTCCATGCTGCCATACGTGCCTTCGCTGTGATGCTGCCCTTGCCTGCCGCAGCCTCCCACTCCCCGAATGCTGCCCCCATGTCTGCAGCGCATCCCATGCCATGCTCCCGCATGTATACCACCTGTGCCTGCGTGTGACACAGGTAGTTACCACCTTGATTTCTCTGAGATCACGATCACTCAGTGCCTCGGATGCGAGAAGCCCAGGACCCCAAGCTTCATGCTGCCCCAAGAAGGCGCAGTGCAAAGCAGCTGTTGAATGTTTGCAGACAAAACCAATACACATGTTAATGGGATGCCTGCTTGGGCCGAGGGATTTGTCATTGTCTTCACACATCATGAGAATAAGCTCGATGTGGCGATTGCCGCAGTAAAGAATTTCCCTTCTTCGCTCATTTAGTTTGAGAGTGTTCCTTGGCTGAAGATGTCACCCTTGCACCGAAAAATACAAATGGCTTCATTGACACTCTTGTCCAGTTGTCCAGTCTTCATTTGATTACGTCTGCCCGCGGCAGTACGAGAGCCCTGTGCACCCATTCGTCTGCCCCGCACTCGGGGCCATGGTTTGCTCGGAGATCCTAGCTTGCAGAGAAGGGTGCCTAGTAGTCGCCTTCATCTGCCCCTTTCTGCTGCTGCTCGTTGCAGACGGTCAAAATGCTCGTCGTGCTGCATGTAGCTTCCCCCGCTTCTACTCCCAACGCCCGAGGTGCAGGCTGCTGAAGTTCTGTCTCTAAGAATTGGGGCCAAAATGAAGCCCGACTCACTTCTCGCCAGTTCCAGTGGAAGGTCAGTTCGGTCCCCCTTTGCCCCTGAATGGCCGTCTGGATTCTCGCTCGTCGCGGGACCTCGGTCTGCAGAGGTGTCGACCCCCCCCGCTCAGCACGCCCCCATGGCCACCGCTCAGCAAGCTCCCCCCATACTGCATGTGCAGGTGGTGATTTCCGGCCTGTTCATGTTGCCCCTGTGGCTGGGAGGGGGGTGCTGCACCATCACGATCAGTGCAGCGGTGTCTGAGGCGGGACAAATCCACGCCGGCCCACGGCACGCCAACCGTTGCATCAACAGCGCTCGCTTCAGCCACTCCCGTTTCGCTCCATACATCATGCCCACGATGCGCTGCCAGTTGCGCTTGCTGGCGAAGCATGGCGGATCGCTCTGGAGCAGAAAAGCCAATGGCGCTCCACGCAAGCAGTCCCTCTTTCTCCGCCTGCTGGCTAATGCTCACTGCACTGGCCTGCGAAGGGGCACTGAGTTGGTATACTACATGCATACTAGCCTTCCATGCCGCAATTCGTGCTTTCGCTGTGATGCTGCCTTTGCTTGCCGCAGCTTCCCACTCGTCAAATGCTGCCCCCATATCCGAATCACACCCCATGCCGTGCTCCCGCATGTACGCCACCTGTGCCTGTGCGTGCACGCTGCCATCCGCTGCTGCCTCCTGTGCCAGCGCGAAGGCCGCCTTCAGCTCGGCACCCTGCAGCGCGTCCCGTGTGCGCCACCGCACCAGGTCGCCATACGCTGCATCGCCATCGGCACTCCCCGCAGCCGTGGCGGCCTTCACACACCGCTGCATGAAGCCCTCCGTGGCGGCGCCGCTGCCGTCCCCTGGTGCCGCTTGGGCGATGGCGTGGCGCACAGCGGGGGAGCGCATGTGCTCGCCCAGCCACTGCAGGGCACCAGGGTGCTCGGTCAGGGCTGCTTTCAGCGCAAATCGTACCGCAAGGCTGGCTGCCTCCCGCACGCGGGGCTTGGAGGCGCTTTCCTCTTCTGCAGCACTGCTCAGCTTCAAAACACCCTGAAATGCCTGGGCGTCATTTCCAGGCACTAGCAGCGCCGCTTGCCAGGCCAAATCTGTGCCGCGCAGCACACCTTGCCATTGCACCTGCTCCGACATGCTCAGCAGCTGATGCACCACTTGCCCGGCATATTTCTCCGCCACCGCAGCCTCAGTGACGTCTTCGTCCAGGGGCACCACCTGTAGGGAATGCGTCGCAGCGAGGTGCCGCCGCATGGCTGCTTGTGCAATGGATTGCACTCCCGCTGTGAAATCCTGAGCCCCCCCCTGTCCCAGCAGCATGGCCTGCCCTGCCTGCCACAGCACAGCGGGTGCCTTGCTGCCGGCTTGCGCTGCCTGGCGCCAGCATGCAGCGGCTTCGTTCGGTTGGTCCACAGAGTCCAAGGCCTCTGCGGCAGTGATGGAGGCATCCACGTCCCCCCCGCTGGCCACTGCGCTGAGCCAGGCGGCACCGCTGCGACGCTCACCTGCGTCCAGGGACTGCACCAGCTGCTCCCCCAGTGCCGTCGCCGCCTCGTTGCAGCCTGGGGGCGCTAAGCGCTGGGCCAGCTGCCGCAGCGCCTGCTTGGTTGCCTCTTGTTGCCCGCCTGGGGGCTGCCCAGCTGGCGCGGTGTGGCCTTTTGCAGCAGGCACTGGGTCATCACTGTCACCCTCGGTGGCACCAGCGTGTGTACAACGAGCTAGTGCATATGTATACGTATTCAATGCAAGCTCTTCTGCGTGCTTCTGCCACTGGGGCGTGCCGAATATGGAGGTGGACTTCTCGGCAGCAGCTTCGGAAGAAGGTGCCACGGCCAGCACACAGCTGCCTTCAGCCTTGGCGACAAATGCCATGAGATCGTGCTTCACAAAAAGATATCCGCATTTTGAAGACTTCAAGTAAGAAAATGCAGAGCCTGCGATGATTGAACTTGCCGTGGCAGGGTGAGTTCACAACACGGCAGCTGATGCGGCTCTCGCAGCAATCAGCCCGGCCTGGGAAATTGAAGCGGATTACGCACCAAAGAAGCAATTTGGAACATCTTTGAATGTATATATAGCTTGTTGTTTTGTTTTGTGCACTGTGGCTTTGCCAGCTGGTGCCTGGCCTGGAAATGCTGCCTGCAAGCTTCTGTCGCTGGGACCTGCCGTGGCTGCAGCTGCTGCCATGAATGATACTCGCCGTCAATGCCTAAATACGAAGGCTTATTAAATTATTCTGTGTATGTGTGTGTAATGTATTCTTTAGCGACATCAACCCAAACAAAGCTTGGGGCACGCAATCCCTTGACCCCACGCAGAGGGGGGTATGCAGGATATCAAAACTTGTGAGAGGTTTACCGCAGAATTATTCTGTGTCTAGATAGTATCCTTTTGCGACTTCAACTCGACGGAGCTCGAGGCACGCAGTCCCTTGACCTTGCACACGGGCGCTCACATTGGTAGTTGACTAGGAGCCCGATACGGTACAGAGCCCCCTGCCTGCTGCACAGGTGGGGTCGAAGTAATGGCAATCAAATTTGGGGTCAATCTTGCCACCCCAAACCCTCTCCACCAACCCGGGTTTGGTCAATTGCCACTCAACTACGGGCCCAGCGTCGAGAGGCCCAGCCAGCAGGAGAGGCTGAGAAGCAGCGCAGCGTGCCATTCTCGGCACATAGTGAATAGTGAAGACGAAATGTTCGTCTTTTGAGTGGCAATTGACCCATCCCGCC
>Ga0307982_1000181_pt1 | contig 48405 bp, 24 predicted proteins | sample OrgLakmetagen989_FD_201847 | JGI IMG/M metagenome (GOLD analysis project Ga0307982, IMG submission 201847) | Saline water microbial communities from Organic Lake, Antarctica - #989 | ecosystem: Environmental > Aquatic > Non-marine Saline and Alkaline > Saline | place: Antarctica: Organic Lake... | reverse complement strand
TTCAGCCAGGGTGTCTCTGCAATGAGGTTGCTCAGGGGGAAAAGGCCAAAACGCATTCCCCAGGCATTCCATGAGGCGGGGGCCAACTGCCACAGCGCCTGTGCAGCTGCCAAGAAGCCTAGGTACCCCTGCAGCACCCGGATCTCCAGCACATTGCCCCTGCGTGCTTTGCCTGACCACAGCCAGCCAAAGAGCAGTCGAGGAGAGGAACCGTATGTCCACCGCAGGGCACAGCGCAGCCCATGCAGCAGTAGGGGGGCTGATAGAATGGCTGGCAAGAAGATACAGGCGCCCAGGTTGGCCGCAGCAAGCAGCACAGTGGAGAAAACGCCTTCGTATACAAAGCGGGCCTTCAGTGCCCTGCCCCCCGTACGCTGCAAGTGCACCACAGCTGAGGCACAGCCGACGATACCGGCGTCCAGAAGCAGGGCCACTACAAGGTGTGTCACGATGCCGTTGTAGTCGGGGCTGCTCTTGCCGTCCAGCGGCAGCAGGGGGCCGACGAGGTTCGCACCCAGGCTGCGATCGGCCAGCGAGCCCTGGTGCGCAAGAACCTGCACAATCACTTGCACAGCTGCCAGAATTGAAAACAAAATAGCAATGACTAGGTGCAACAATTTCGGTTGCGCTCGGCCCGCGTTCGACAGCGGCTGTGCAAAGCTTGGGGAAAAACTCAAATTGACGAGGGCGGCCCCAATTCCGCAGGCGGCAGCCACCGATCCAGGCACTGCGAAGCCACGGAGCACCAAGAAGAGGCGCACGAGCCACGAAAGCACATTGATCGCGATACGGTTGCAAGATGATTGCCCCTGTGCCGACCGCACGGGGGAGGTGGAAGCCATCTTGCGAGCTTCAGTCAGACTCTGCGTGCAGACCAGTGAGGAGAAATCAGGCGTGGTGTGCTGATTGGAGTGCAGTGCAACAAAACCGCACACTCTCAACTGCCCAAAATAAAGAAGATGGCGGAAGAGAATGATGAACTTTGCGTCGCGGGCTTCTGCAGAGGGCACGTAATGAAATGATACCTCCACGCTGGAGGTGGCCCAGATGCGACGACGACTTTTCCTGCTCCCCCCTACACCTCATCCTGCCATCGCGTTCTTGTGCATCAAGAAAAGAGCTGCGGGAGCAAAGTTAAATCAACCTCATCCTTTTGTATGCAGCCCATAAACGTTGTGAATCAAAGCAAGCCTTGTTTTGCAGGTGACTGTCAAAGCAGCAGCTGTGCACTGCCTTCGAGATGGATGACGACCTATTTGTAGCGTTCAATGCTCCAGCTGCTGTTGCACAAGCCTCGTCCAAGCGCACCAGTGGTGTAAAACGGGTGCGAAGTGCCAGCATTGATGAGCAAACTGGTGAATCCATCATCAAGGGTCCCGGCAAAGTCGCCAAGCCCGAAGCAAATTCCGCACCCAGTCGAACACAAGCCGCTGAAGAGTCTGAGCAAGACACAGAAATGACAGCGGATGCGCCCGACTCCAGCATAGTTTCTGATGATGAAGTGGACGGCACAAAGCTCGGCCCAACTTCCAAAGCCACGGTGACTGCTGTGTCTCGCCCAGCTCAAGCCGAGGACAGCGGCTCAGGTGCCGCAGCCAGTGGCACAGGGGACGACGGCGCATCTCAAGAAGGCACCCACACAAAGCGCCCTCCTGCCAAGGAGTATCCATTTGTGCTGGACCCTTTCCAGGCCCAGAGTATTGCCGCGTTGGAGGCAAATGAGTCCGTGCTTGTGTCGGCTCATACCTCCGCAGGCAAAACGGTCGTGGCAGAGTACGCCATCGCAATGGCGCTGCGGGACAACCAGCGCGTCATCTACACCTCCCCCATCAAGGCGCTGTCCAACCAGAAGTACCGCGACTTATACGAGGAATTTTCGGACGTGGGCCTCATGACCGGCGACGTCACCATCAACCCCGGCGCCTCCTGCCTGGTGATGACCACAGAGATCCTGCGCTCCATGCTGTACCGCGGCAGTGAGGTGGTGCGGGAGGTGAAGTGGGTGATTTACGACGAGATCCACTACATGCGAGACAAGGAGCGGGGCGTGGTGTGGGAGGAGAGCATTGTCATGCTGCCCAACACGGTGCGTTTCGTGTTTCTGTCCGCCACCATCCCCAACGCATCAGAGTTTGCGGATTGGATCGCCACCGTGAAGCACCAGACTTGTCACGTGGTGCACACGGAGTACCGCCCCACCCCCCTGCAGCACTACCTGTTCCCGTCAGGGGGGGAGGGGGTGTACCTGGTGGTGGACGACAAGGGCCGCTTCAGAGAGGACAACTTCTCCAAGGCCATGGCACAGCTGACAGATGGCGCAGACGACCCGGCGGCAGCTGCGCTGCTTGAGGGGGGCAAGGGGGGTAAAGGCAAGAAGAAGGGGAAGAAGGGGGGGGGCAAGGACGCCCAGGGGGACCTCTTCCTGGTGGTGAAGATGATCATGGAGCGCAAGTACGACCCTGTGATTGTGTTTTCCTTCTCCAAGCGGGAGTGCGAGGCGTACGCCCTGCAGCTGTCCAAGCTGGACTTCACCTCAGATGAGGAGAAGGCGCTGATCGAGAAGATCTTCACCAACGCCATTGCGTCCCTCAGTGAAGACGACAGGAAGCTGCCGCAGGTGCATGCCATCCTGCCACTGCTGAAGCGGGGCGTGGGCATTCACCACGGCGGCCTGCTGCCTATCCTGAAGGAGGTGATTGAGATTCTCTTCGGCGAGAGCCTCATCAAGATCCTACTGGCCACGGAGACGTTTGCCATGGGCATCAACATGCCTGCGAAAACCGTCATTTTTACATCCATCACCAAGTTCGACGGCGAGCAGACGCGCAATGTGAGCGCAGGGGAGTACATTCAAATGTCTGGGCGCGCCGGACGCCGTGGCCTGGACACCCGGGGCATCGTCATCCAAATGATCGGGCAGAAAATGGAGCCTGCAGATGCCAAGGCACTGCTGCAGGGCAAGGCAGACCCCCTGAATTCCTCTTTCCACCTGGGGTACAACATGCTGCTGAACCTGATGCGAGTGGAGGACGCTGACCCAACTCGCATCATGTCCAGGTCGTTTCATCAGTTCCAGAACGAGCGCGCTGCGCCGCAGATTGCGGAGAAAATCCAGGAGCTCGCGGCAGAAATGCAGTCGGGGGATGCCGCTGTGCCAGAGGACCAAGCAGAGGCGGTGGCAGAGTTCTTCACGCTGTCCAGCCAGGTGGACCAGTTGGCGGTGTCCCTGCAGCGCATCACCACGCAGCCCAAGCACTGCTTGAAGTTCCTGCAGCCGGGCCGCCTGATGCAGGTGAAGGATGGCGGGGCTGATTGGGGCTGGGGGGTGTTGGTGAACTACAACAGGTCGGCCCCGGGGGGGGGGCGCCGGGCCAAGGCTGCCACTGGGAGCGTGTCCGACGCGTTGTCAGATGAGATCGTGTGCGACATGCTGCTGCTGTGTGCACCTGCTGGGGACATGTCCTCTGGGGCTGCTGCCGCGGCAAACCGCAAAACCAAGCCGGAGCCGTGCCCGGCGGCAGTGGTTGCTCGGGGGGGGGGCGACCTGCGCACCGTGCCAGTGCTGCTCAGCGCGGTGCACGGCATGTCGGCTGTGCGCCTGTTTTTGCCCAAGGATGTGCGCAGCCCGCGTGTGCGGAACGAGCTGCGGCGGAAATTGGCGGAAGTGCACGCGCGTTTCCCGGGGGGGGTGCCCCTGCTGGACCCCCTTACCGACATGCACATCGACGACGGCACGCTTACGGATGTGGTGGCGGGCATGAAGGCAGCCAAGCAGCGCCAGGCAGCGTCATCTCTGCAGCTGCTGCCAGCTGCTGAGCGCGAGTCGCTGCTGGAGACACACGAGGCCCTGCTGAGCAAAACCAGCCAGATCAAGTACCTGAAGAAGGTGCTTTCCGAGTCGCGCTCCCTGGTGATGAAGGACACCCTGAAACGCATGCAGCGGGTGCTGCGGCGCTTGGGGCATGTGGACACTGACGGCGTGGTGCAGCTGAAGGGGCGCGTGGCCGCTGAGGTGAACACCGCTGACGAGCTGGTGGTGACGGAGCTCATCTTCAACGGCACCTTCAACGAGCTGGAGCCCCCGCAGGTGGCTGCCCTGCTGTCCTGCTTGGTGTTCACGGAGCGCGGGGAAGGCACGGGGGAGGGGCTGCCTGAGGCCCTCAGCAAGCCCCTGCGCATGCTGCAGGAGGCAGCCCGCCGAGTGGCCACCGTCTCCGTAGACGCCAAGCTGGACGTGGACGTGGAGGAGTACGTGGAGCACTTCCGCCCCGACATGATGGAGCTGGTGTACGCGTGGACCAAGGGCAGCAAGTTTGTGGACATCTGCGGCATGACGAAGGTGTTTGAGGGCACCATCATCCGTGTCATTCGGCGCCTGGAGGAGCTGCTGCGGCAGCTGGCGGATGCAGCGGCAGGCGTTGGGGAGACCTCGCTACAGGCGAAATTCCTGGCAGCCGCAAAGTCTATCAGGCGGGACATCATCTTCGCGGCATCGCTGTACTTGTGAGTGAGTAAATGCATGCGCACGAGCAGCATGTGCATGTTAGTCTTTAGTGTTGCAGCATGGCACCTTGCACCTAGTCAATCCAAATTTGAACTTAGATGCGAACAATGAAGCAGCTCAAGGGCAGCCCGGGCCGGCGTACGCCTCGCGGCGCCGACACTACCATGCGAAAGAGTGCCCCCCAATTTTGCAAGCCGGCAGCAGGCTGGGAAAATGCTGGCTAGACTACCAAAATTCAAATGGCACGAGTGGTGGCAGAGGAAACGGTCGGGGAGGCATGCAGTGTACTTACCTAGGTATGCAAAGATCAACTGGTCACTCTTCGCGCGTGCAGGCACCCTCTCTCAACCCCCTGCGCCCAGCCGTATTGCCCGCCCTGCCTAAGCCAAGTGAGGCTGCTCAGGGAATAGCACGAGCAAATGAGGATGAAGCAATTTGAAGCACGTCCAGGCTATTGCAAGTGCCCCCGCGAGGAGGTGCTGCTGGCAGTCGATGCTTGCTGCGCGCCCACTTGCACCCCGCCGGGCCTGCTGGGAGCACCTGACGTTGTGAGGCGCTTGTGTGGTGCTTGTCCACTAGCTTTGCTGGTTGGCATCTGTAGCCCTGGAACGCCCCGCGTCCATCCCGGATTGGGCATAGCAGGTGCTTGGTTGGCTGTGGCGCTTACTGTCTTCTCCCTGACGCATGGTATAGCGTCGTCCCTGCCACAGGCCCTGGGTGTGAGCGCTGGAGGCGAGCATTCATGCGTTATACTGCCTGACGGCCGCGCTGTGTGCTTCGGAGCTGGCGGCGACGGCCGCCTGGGCAATGAGGCTACTGGCGACGTGGGGGACAACGGAGGCTAACCCGTGAGCAACGGTATCGTGAAGCTGTCCCCCGGCACCAAGGCTGTCGCCGTATCCACTGGGTACACCCATAACTGCTTGCTACTGGATGATGGCCGCGCTGTATGCTTTGGGGTTGGCGACAGTGGCCAGCTGGGCACTGAAGCCACCATCAACGTGCGGGACAGCCCTACCCATGGCCTAAGCAACGGCATCGTGAAGCTGCCCCCTGGAAGCAAAGCTGTCGCCATATCTGCTGGGGACTCCCACACCTGCGTGATTCTGGACGACGGCCGTGCTGTGTGCTTTGGTCTCGGCGACAACGGCCGCCTGGGCACAAAGTCAAATGAGATTGTGGGAGGGCCATTCTTCCCCCTGACTGATGGCATCGTGAAGCTGCCCGCTTGTGACTTCACCCTGCTCGCCATCACTGCCAGCCGCAGCACCTGCGCCATCGCCGCATCAGCCACCATCGCATGCTGGGGCAGCAATGCACAAGGCCAGATCGGCACAGGAAGTGCTGACAGCATCGGCGACGATGAGACAGCATCCAGTAGCACCGCCTTGCAGCTGCCAGGATCGCCTGTAAATGCCCAAGCCGTATTCACCGGCTATGAGCATACCTGCGCCCTGTAGCCAGCTGGCGTCATCACCTGCTGGGGCAACAGCGCCGAGGGACGCACTGGGTACGGCGATGCCACCATTACCCCTGGCCTGATCCACACCCCTGCGGCATAGGGGGCCCTGGCGCCCCGCCCCGGGCACACTGCCCTGGTCATGGCCCTGGGCGAAGGGCACACGTGCGTCCTGTACGTATCTGACGCAACCTGTCGCAGCCGTTGCGTGACCTGCTGGGGTCGCAATGATGCCGGCCAGCTGGGGCACTGGGAACAGTGATGCCACCGCCCGAGTAGTGACGCCAGCCGCCGCCCCAGGGGTGCAGCTGCACAGTGGACAGACAGTCGCATCCATAGACGCCGGCAAGGACCACACCTGTGCTATATACGCCTCGGGGGAGGTGGTCTGCTGGGGCGCCGGGGGCTCCGGCCGCCTGGGCTCAGGCGCCGGGGGCTCCGGCCGCCTGGGCTCAGGCGCCGCTGCCGACATTGGGCTGGCCCAGACCCCCGGCTCCATACCTATGGTGGCGCTGCCGACATTGGGCTGGCCCAGACCCCCGGCTCCCAACCCATGGTGGTGCTGCCGCCTGGCCGCACCGCAGTGCAGGCCACCTGTGGCGCTGAGCACACCTGTGTGCTGCTGGACGATGGCAGCGTTGTTTGCTTCGGCGCCGGGGGCTCCGGCCGCCTGGGGTATGGGGACGAGACTGCCCGGGGCGGCGACAGTGCCAGCACATCTGACAAGCTGACGACCCTGGCTTTTTCAGGGGGGCATGGTGTGATTGACGTGTCGGCTGGGGCTGAGCACACATGCGCCGTGCTGGATGACTTCACTCTGGCGTGCTGGGGGGAGGGAGACGACGGCCGCCTGGGGTACGGCCACACCACAGACGTGGGAGCTGGAGGCACACCAGTCAGTGCCAGCACCGTGCGCATACCCCATGATGCCCAGGTGGCGTCTGTGTCTGCTGGCGAGACGCACACCTGCGCCACGCTGCGTGTGGGTGCGGTTGTGTGTTGGGGGGCGTCACCCAACGGCGAGATGGGCCGTGGGAACACTGCCACCGTGGGGGCAGTGGACTGGCTGCAGCCTGGTCGAGCCCACTCCATTGTGTAACCTCTGCTGCTGGTAGCATCAGATGTGGTGCATAGTGTCCTGCCGACAACAGGCGCGCTGTGCTCAGCAAGCCCATCCGTGTCGCCTACCGCTTCTCCGTCCAATTCGCCGTCAGGAACGGCATCTCCTTCGGGTAGCACCGGCGTGACCTCAACGCCATCTACGTCAGGCACGCCCACTGTGTCCACCACGCCAACCGGTACGCCATCTACGTCAGGCACCCCATCAGTGTCCCCCACATCGTGTACGTCAGGCACCGCCACTGCATCTGCTTCTCCCAGCACCTCCCCGCCTGAGGAAGGCGCCCTGCAAGCTGGTGTGGCCAATGAGGAGGACAGCGCCTCCTTCTCCGCTGGTCCCATCGTTGCCACTGTCTTCGTGGCCTTGGCGTTTTGCTGCTGCATTGGTGCAACCGTAGTGCGCCGCCGGCGATCTGCTGACCGCTCACGACAGGCGCGGGCTGTGCCCGCGGTGGCCAGCGCCGTGTAAGCTGGCGCTGCTTCAGGTAGCGCAGTGCCGTCGGCTGCTGAAATGCATTTTTCGGTACTGGTAGATCTAAACGAACACAGCCATGCGATGAAATTCATGGCCGAAATCATCCATCATGCTTCACATTCAATCTTCCACAGCAACCGGCCAGCGTAGGAGAGGGAGAGACCAGCTAGGCGCAGTCCACATGGAGCCAGTGGGGCTTGCACACCGCCATATGCATGCCTGGTGCATTCAGTGGCATCGCAAAGTGGGCAGCAGGATTGCCCTTCGGAAGTACCGCTTTGTGTAGACAGGCCAGGCTAGTTGACCCCCCCTGCAGCCGATTCGCTTCCCCCCCTTGCACGGGGCTCGGGGCAGGTATCGAAGCACAGGGCGAATGGGACTTTCGGGTGTGCCTTCGTGGGCATAAAGGCCGAGAGGTTCAATCAAGCTGCAGCTACCAGTGGGGCAGCGGTGAGTGTCACACCGTGTTTCACAAAGCCGCCTCCGAACCCCTGGGCATGCTGCAAGCGCAGCCGCATGCCCACTCCAGGCAGCCAGATCAAGTACCTGAAGAAGGTGCTCTCCGAGTCGCGCTCCCTGGGGATGAAGGACACCCTGAAACGCACGCAGTGGGTGCTGCAGCGCCTGGGGCACGTGAAGAGGTCCAGACTGGCCGCAGAGTCTAGCAGGCCGGGCATTTCGTTGGGGCGTTGCTGTACTTGGGAGTGAATTTACGAGCTGCATGCAGAACACCCTCAAGAAGATGAATGAATACATTGCCAAATTTGGGGGATAGTTCAGCACACAGATATGTTGTCCCTCAAGCCACTGGGGCCATTCCAGGGGCACCCAGTCTGCTTGGCGTGTTGGCATTTGCTTTGATGACACCCAACAGGCTTTTGAAACGTGGATGCTTCGCATCCTCCAGCAGGGAAAAAATAACTGACTCGATGGAAGTCAATGTTGCGCCGGCTTGCATGAGTTGCTGCAAAGAAAATCGTGTGGTGACCAGAGCATCAACGGAAAATTCCCAGGATCATCTCTCACAAGCAACGCTGCTTCACGATCAGTTGGCCTTTGCGATGATACAGCATCTACAGGTAGATGCACAGCAATGCCTCTCTTGAGAAGCTCGTGTGCAGTTTGCTGCACGCAAACATGTGCTTCAATGCCGCACAAGATGACCGATTTCAATCCATCCTCTGGCTGCACAGCATCCAAAGCCGCTTGTGACACCATACTGAAACGCGACTTCTCCAAAACAGGAACAGAGTGCCGAGAGGCAATAGATTGAAGTGTTTCGACTGTGTGTCCAAATGCTTTGGGGTATTGTTCTGTGACAAGCATAGGAACATCAAGCACTGCAGCAGTCTGCATCAGAGCTGAGGCTCCAGCCACAACGCTCGGCATCTCATGAATCAGAGGAGAAAAGACCTGTTGTATGTCACACACAAACAAAGCAGTAGATTTTTGAGAGATTCTTGCAAGTTTTTCCATGCTGTTCACTTGCGTTTGTTGCGAAACTCGTCCTGTGAGTGACACGCAATTTCTTGATGTGCACTGTTAACCCGGCAATTGGGCACATTCAACGCTACGGGAGTATTTGCTACGAAATTCTGGAATACAGAAGCAGTTTTACAAACAAATTAATGACTGAAAATCATTGTCTTGGCAAGACTGCTTCTCACGGTCATTGCTGGCCCCCCATATAGCGCGCTGCCAAGCGTTGAAGTAAAAGTCTTGCACATGATTTCCCGCAGTGCCCTGACGATGCAGATAGCATCCACCAAGGTGACTGCGCAAATGCATCCACATGTCAACTTCTTAGTCTTCCTCTTCCACGGTTTGCCCCGGGTCGCAAGACCCAGGGGCTACTGTCAAATATGCGCAGCACTGTGCGTTATGCAAAGCCTCGTGCAACAAGCATCGCATGGTCGCAACTTCATTCAACTGCAAACCAGCATGAGTGCAAAGCAGCAAGTATCATTGCAGCTGTAGACACTGTCACACTTGTGCTGCCACACGCCAGGCGCGCTGCACGCCACTCTGCTTCTGCTGGCTGCCACCGCCCACAGGCCCCCGTAGCACACGTGTCTTCAAAGTATTCGCCATAGTCGTAGCAATAGCCAGTTCGGCGACAAAGATACTCGCTTGGGGTCCGGCACGAGTACGTGAAGTACCCTAGACGCTGCAAAACTTGACAGTCGCAACCCTCTCCGCCGTGCAGCGTTAGCCGAGCTACACGAGTACCGTAGTCATGACAAGCACCTTTGCAGGTGGCTTCAAACTGGTCGAATTGAGATGGTGGTCCAAACCTGCGTGCGCCAACCTCCCTCATTGCCTCATCACAACGGATCTCTGATTCAAGCAAGCCATTGTCCAATTCGTGCTCGAAGCTGAGCAAGTAAGCTGACAAGTCGCAGTCAGCAAGGAGGTCTTCCCCTTCAGCAGTACTACTTGATTGGGTGATACTGGGTTGGCTACATGCCATCGAAATTCCAGCCAGGAGCAGCAAGACTTGGTTCGCTGGTTTCATCCTGGTAACGCTAGTTGTGAAACGCAATGAAACTCTGCTGAAGCCTCTGGGCTTGGCAAACACTAATGCTTGCCTACAAGATGTGTATTTCTCTGTACAAACGCCTGTATAAGTGCTAATGTCTGCAGGGCCCTGCATGAACATCCAGCGGACTGCGAGACTCGCACAGCTGCTTGCCGAGTTGTCGTGCTACTCGCAGAGGACCGCCCAAGATGACTCGGCGACAGTCTCACGCCTTCCAACAAAAATGCCTTCCAACAAAAATGGGGTAGTAAATTGTATCAAAACCAATCAACTACAGTGAAAATCCATGCTTGCATGTGTGCCATGGCCTCAATGATGACTTGCTGCTTGAGGGGGCTTATTCAGGTAGCCGGACAGCTAGCGACAACCGATCGCTCCAGCACCAGACATTCCGTGAAATACAGCATGCACACACATGAGTGTGCCTGGGCTCAGAACATGCAGCTCTGGTTCTACGTGAAGAAGCTGGCAAGTGCACCCAGCGGGTTGGCTGCAGCGCTGAAGTCAATGTCGCCGGTCTTCGTGCGGACATTGAAATACGATGTGGAGTTCACAGGCACATTGCCAATCACGCCACTGTTGCCCCCGGCGGTACCGTTCAACTCCACCACGCGGGCCCCGTCCTCCGTCTCCAAGCTGAAGGGTCCCACATACGCCCCCCCCCCCACCTGCACCCTGATGTCCCCCCCCACCGTGGTCATCTCCACAGACATCATCTCGTTGAATTTGGTGCTTTTGTTGGATGTGCCCGCATTCAGGCCGATCATCACGACGGCACCGTACTCAGAAGCCAGGTGGAGCCGTGGCTTCACGTAAGGGTATTCCACGATGGCAGGTGGGAACACCCCGTCGTTGTTCGTGTCAGGCGGTGTATCGATGCCGATGAAGGCTTGGATCATGGACACAGAGCCGTACTTCGACGTGACGTCCAGATCATTCGAGAACACTGCTGTTCCAGAAATAGAGCCCCCCATGGAATGCACAGTGGTGTGGTTTGCAGCCGCCAGAATCATGGATGTCATGTAGATGTCGCCCCAAGTGGACTTCAAATCCATGTCCCCTGCCACGTACCCAATGCCGCCGTCGATGATGATGTCCCCTGAGAAGGAAGTGAGCGCCACACTGGTGGCAGAGAACACCTTTGTGAGCCCCACACGCCCGGAGCCGTTGCAGGTCATCTCGATGCCCCCCCGCACCTCCAAGTAGGGCGGGAATATCAGCGTCGTGCCCGCCACCAGCAGGCTGCTGGTGATGTCCCCCCCGCTCAGCATGGAGACTTCGTCTGCCACCACCAGGTCAGTGGACAGGTCTCCCGACAGTGACTCCATGCGCAGCCCCCCCGGCAGCACAGAGCTGGGGGTAGTGAACATGAGGGCGGAAGTGACCAGCTGGGGCCCGTCCAGTGAGCGCAAGTTGGCTGAGCGCAGGGTAAACTTGGTCTGGTCAAACACCCCCGAGACATTCGTGAAGGCGTGGTCCACAGTGAAATTCAGCGCAGAGGTGTACAGCGCAACAATGGGCAGGTAGATCACCACCTCCAGGGAGGAGCACTGCTGCTGTGCAACAGCATCAGTGACGCCTGTGGTAGCCGATGTGAAGAACATGTCAGAGCCGGTCAACGAGTCCTTGATGCTGTCGTCATCTGCAAAGTCATCTGTGGCTTGAAATGGCACCTTGTGTTCCGTGATGGCATCGTTGAACACCTGCTCGCTAATGAGCGCGCTCTCGTCCAATGCCCACTGCCGCATGACAACTCGGGCCTTGATTTCAAGCCCCGACACGGGCGTCTCGTCAGTCTGCACGCGCACGGAGCCCAGTGGGAATGCGTGCTGCAGGGAAATCACATACCCTGGGTTGGGCACGCTGTTGCTGTACAGGATCTCTCGCTCGTAGGTGCGGAAGTGAGACGCCTTCGCGTTGCGCGCCAGGCCGCCGCAGCGCACCGAATCTGAGAGACCCACCAGCCCCCCAGCTACGCCAAGGAGGGCAAGCACCACCACCACGCCCACACACACAATGCACTTGAGCTCCTGCTTTAGCGTCTGCTGCACCTCCTCTTTGGTGGCCTCCAACCACGTGGCCACGCTGACTGGCTCAGTGATCGCCACCACGTACGAGTGCCGCGCGTAGCGGAAGTTGCTGCTCATCCCCGACCCTGAGAGAGCAGACTCCGTGAGCATTGCCCCCGGGGGGGGGGCTGCAGCCCCTGTCCTGCTGGGCACGTGGGGGGTCTCCACAGTGTCGAACGTGTCATCCATGCGACTGCGCTCTGAGGTGACGCTGCGAGTGTCGATTTCCACTGCACCACTTTCAGCTTCGTCATCGCTGTCGCCGAACGCGTCGTCTGCGGGTGGGGCGGCTGGCTGTGCAGGGCTGCGGCCAAGAGTCGCAGCGTCCAGGGTGCTGCGGGCTGCACCGGGGGCAGAGGCTCCAGTGTTCTCACTCAGGGCTCCATATCCCCCGCGTGTCTTACCGTGGCTGCCTGCCACGCCTCCGTTCTCGTTGTTCCCCACTAGGGACTGCTCAGCCTCAGAGGGGGGGGCCCACGCGTCTTGCACATGCTTGGGGCCCACACGCACACTCCAGCATGCAGCACGCAGGGACATGAGCAGGTACACCAGCATGGTCATGGCGAGAACAAGCGCCATTGTTCCGGCTTGCTCCATGCCCAAGGCGGCTGCCTCGCCGTACTTGCGGGGGCCCTTATCAGAGTACAGGGGCCCCACAAAGTTCAGCAGGTCGCTCCAGTTCGCCACCACATACTCAGATGCAGACTCTGACTGCGCCACCACCACGCTGCCTGTGATGAAGAGATACAGGGACAAGGGGGCCATGAGGGCGGCGGAAGCCGTGTACGTCAGGTGGAAGTTGCCCCAGCGCCAAGCGAACACCGCAGACACAACAACAGCAAGGATGGTAAAGAGGGCACCAGCAGCAAGGGCCAGCAGCGCGTCTGCGCCTTGTGGGGTGGCGAACATGGCCTGGCTTGTGGCCTCAATCGTCAGTCCAGCAACGGCGCCCGCGAGGACGAAGATCAAAAACAACTGCGGCAGCATGATGCCGACAGTGCGCTGCACTAGCGTCTGCAGACCGCCCAAAAACTCCCACATGCGTGTAATTGCTGCAAAGTGGGCATTACAGTGCACAGGCAGGAGATGCAAGGTAGTCGGCTTTTACGCACCAGGGCATGTCAAAACCATGAGAAAAAACCCGCAGCCCGACAGGATACGCTGAAATTGCGAAAACTGCCTCTTGGCTTCCATTTGTGTTGTAAACGGGATAACCTTGTTCTGGAGGAAAATCCAATTCTCGTCGAAGTACTGTTGGCCCTGCGGACAGACATCGGAAGTCTGCGGATTTTGCAAGGCGATGGAGAAGCACCTTGACGCACCGAACCAATCTGTACCAAGCACCATCCGGAAAACACAGTCAAAGCTGACATGATGAGATAATACAGACACATAGTCACATACACGTGGAAGTGATACTTGCGCTTGACTGCCCATGGCTCGTAAACCCACAGGACGAAAGCAAGGCAACCAGAAGTCACTGCCATCGCGATTGGGCTCCAAGCTGCACCGTATGAGAACAGCAGCGTCACAATCACGCTCAAAAAGCAAATCAACATGGAGAAGACCACCTGGAGGTACCACATGATCCACAGTTGGGAATCAATGCCATCCTGGGCACCTCGATGAGACACATGCCACTTCGGCATCTTTTGTGCCTGTGACGACGTCGTCGGCGTGCCTGTGGGCGATGGGTGGCTCATGTTGCACACAGTCCGTTGACAGATATCCCACAACTCATTTCTGCTTATTTTCTTTGTTTTGCCGCATCCACGCGGCCGCTAGGTGCCGCTAGGCAAACCATGTCACCTGCATGCAAGAGGGCCCACCAGGGAAATGTTGCTGGGCCCCACGAGCAGACTATGCGTGCAACAGCACCTGCGTCTGCGGCAAGTGGCTTAAATGATCAATCAGGAGCGAACTGGGTTGTTCCGCTGCTATTAATTATTGGTTCGTTTGTGGTTGTGTTCATTTGTGCAGCCAAAATTGAGGATGCCCAAGGACAAAAGCTCAAGCAAAGGAGCTGCTCCAGCAGCTCCAACTGGGCCATCCAAGCCCACAGAGTTCGGGTGGTGGGAATCATTGGACACACACATTGATACCTCAGGGGCTGACATTCCCTTCACCGGCGTTTTCCGAGCAGACTTTTTGCGAGCGTGCCAAACCTTCCAGGTGCGGAAATTGCTTCAGTTACAGCTCACTGCTTGCTGCTGCCTTCACATGAAATCACCTGTGCTATCGTGCAGATCGTACCTCATCCTTATGTGTTACCCAGAGTGCTTGAACCCGAACGGCGTGAGCAAGCCTGCCTGTACAGCATGATTTGCCAAACTTATAGCATGCAACCTGTGCAGTGAGGACGATGCGACATCGTAAGAGCCCAGCGAAGAAAAAAGGCTCCAGCAAGCAGGCCCGCATGGTGGCAATCGACAAATACGACACAGATCCTTGTGATGAAATCAGTGTCAAAGACTGGCAAATGGATGCCGCAACATTCTCAGCGCTGCGCGTGTGCTTGGCCCAAGCCCGGGATGCCTCCACGCTGACCTTGAGACACGTGGAGCTGACACTGCAAATGGTGCAGCAGCTAGCTGTGGCTCTTGCAGACTCTGAATGTTCCATCAAGCACGTTGTGCTGGACTTTAATCCTCTGTACGAGCAGGCGGCTGGCCGCGCAGGCTCAGATACCGCGCACGAGCAAGGCGACAGCGCCCCCCAGGACACGTCCGCCTCGGCAGCTGCAGGGGCGCCCCAGGAAGACGCCCCAGGCGACAGCAAACACGCTGACGAAGCTGCCGCCTCCCTCGAGCAAGACTCCAAGGGGGGTGAAGGGGGGCTCCACGAGACACCTGCGCCTCCCCAGAGGCAACTGCTGGACCCAAGCCGTGCAGCTGCAGCGTATGCGCTGCTGCTGCATCCTGATATCACCCTGAAGTCTCTCAGTCTGCGGGGCTGTGGGCTGTGGGGGGCCGGCTCGGCGCTGGCGATCGCTGCTGCCTTGGCACAAAATGAAACGCTTGAAACCCTCGTCCTCAGCGACAACCCGCTGGGTGACGAAGGGCTTTCACTGCTGGCACACGCTGTGCGTGACTCACCTGCCCCGCTGCATGAATTGGATGTCAGCGGCGCCGGCGCCGGTGCGGAGGGAGTACTGGCTGTGGTTGCAGCAGCTGCCCCGTGGGCCCTGACGGAACACGAAATGGAACAGCGCACATCAGTGCTGGATGCACGTGAAGTGGCCAACACTGATTGGCAAGCTGCCTGTGAAGAGCACGCATTGCCAGGCGCCCCCTCAAAAGGGGGCAAGGGGGGCAAAAGCAAGGCTGCCCCGAAAAGCAGCGACAAGAAAAAAGGTAAAGGTTCCAGTGCAGATGGCCTTCCATTGATGGTTCCGTGGTTTGTGCGCGACCTTGAGTCATTGTCGGCAGCTCATCGCTCAGCTGTGGACGTGGCTGTGCGTTCCTTGGTGGAACACGGTGAAATGCCAACACCCAGTCCAGATAGCTTGCCGCCTAGCATGCAAGATGGAGCTGCCAGCAAGTCCCTCAAGGGGGGCAAGGGGGGTAAAAGTGCTGCCAAGGGGGCAGCTGACACTGCTGTCTCAGACGACACCGTAGGCGTCAAGTTGTGGCTGACTCATGCGAAAAGCAGCATCAAGGGGCTGAATGTGAGCCGGAACAGCCTGGGGATACAGGGGCTCCGGGCGCTACGGGCAACACTGGTCCCTGACCAGCTGTTGTCGCTTGTCTCGGCGCATCCGCCCACCGCTCGCCCCAGCAGTGCCGCAGGCAGCGACGCAGGCAGCTACAGCAAGTCCCCCCGCAGCAGTAGCCCCAAGTCGGGGGCTCGCCGGGGCAGCAACTCCTCTCGTGGCGTGAAAGCCAGCCCCCGTGACGCGACAGCTGCCCCCCCTGCAGGGGCCCTGGCGGCGACATCTATCACAGGAGTGCAAGCGGTGTGGGCCCAGGATGCCCTGGGGGCTGACAACCACTTGTATAGTGTGTTTGTGCCTGAGGGGATGCAGGGGGGGTACCTTTCAGCATCCGCAGTCAAAGCCTGGTGGGGGGTGCAGCAGGAGCAGGGGGCTGAGGGGGGGGCTAGCCTTGAGGAAGTCTCTGGTGTGATGGGTAGCAGTGATGAAGCATCAGCCAAGGGCAAGCTGCTGGCCCAATCCGCCCTGTACACTGCTGAGGTGAAGGCTGAGCTGGCAGCGCAGGCTGAACAAGCTGAGCGTGCTGGTGTCACGCTGCTACTGTGAATGTGTGGCTAGCACTGTGCGTGTCAGCTTGTGCAAATTAATTGTGTGTGCTTGTTGGCACGGCTAACAAGTCGGCTGCAGCTGGTTGCAGTGAGACCGGGTCTGTTCAAGCGCGCGTGTGCAGCCACCACTCGCCCCCTTGTAGGTGCGCTGGCAGATCACTGGCCTGCAGGTGCCGCAAGGTGTCCTCTGCCACTTGTAGTACTCGGTCTGGCACACCTGCCTGTCGTGCCACGTGGATGCCGTAGCTTGCGTTGCTGGCGCCAGGAACGATGCGGTGTGTCAGCACAGGGCCAAGCGGGGTCATGTGCACTTCAGCAGTGAAGCAGGCAATGCTGTCTTTGCAGGCCTTGCTGCGAGCAGCTGCCGCCAGCTCGTGAAAATGCGTTGCAAAGAGGGTGCGACACTGCTTTTCGTGGGCAAGCTCCTGCAGCACCGCCCAAGCGATTGCCAAGCCGTCAGCGGCAGCGGTGCCTCGGCCAATTTCGTCCACAACCACCAGCGAGCGCTGCGTGGCTTTCTTCAGTATTGCAGCCGTTTCACTCATTTCACACATGAATGTTGAGCGGTCTCTGGAAACGTCGTCTGAAGCACCAACCCGTGCGAACACAGAGTCGACAATGGAGAGTTGTGCAGACTCAGCTGGCACAAAGCAGCCCATTTGAGCCAAAATTGCAGAGTGTGCCACTTGTCTCAGAAACGTGCTTTTGCCGCCCATGTTCGGCCCAGTGATCAGCACACAGGGCGCTGTTTCCTGCGAAGCGGCGCCTTCAGCGATGCGGACATGGGGGCCACCCAGCAGCGCGTCGTTGGGAACGAAGGCTCGAGACATGGGATCAGTTGTTGCAATGGGCAAAGGAAGGTCTTCTGAAGGTGATTGCGCCTCCGTGCCTGCAGTTATTGCATGCTTATCCATCAGCATTCCTGCTGAGCGCGCTGTGTTGCCATCGGCATACTTCCATGCCCAAGCCCCCAGCAGACCTTGCTCAACAACAAGGTGCCTGCTTCGGCGCAAATCCAGGCAGGGTTCGCCTTCGGGAGAGCTTTCCACGATTTCAGGCTGTGTCAGCCGCAGCACATCTGCTGCGTGGGCACAGGAGGCGCTGACATCCAGCACTGCCGTTGCTCGAGCGACGGCGTGCACCCCGACGCCAACCGCTGCTAGCCGTGATGCGAGCTCCCGTAGAATCGAGCGCTCCAGCGCAGAGGCCTTGGTGGCCGCATCTGCAAGCTGTCTGTCAAGAGCACCCAAACGCTTGTTCTTGAACCGGACTGTGTTCTTCAGGGTTCGGCTCCACACCCAGGTGTCACCCGACGCCTTCTCATTTTGGGAAGGCGGAACTCCCTTGGGCAGCACTGGCACTGAATCCGCTGCCTTGGAAGGCACTTCGATGGTGAATCCTTGTTCAGAAGTGTGTTTGATTTTCAGGGTGGATATGCCCAGCTGTGCCCGATATACGCCTTGCAAATCCACCACAGCTGCAGTGCTGTTGTCTCTCAACAGACGCAGCTCATCCAGCTCAGCGTTGTACCCAGTGCGGATGGCACTGCCTGCTGGCGCACTGTATACAGCAGATGTGTTTTCAATGGGGGCGTCGCTCGCACCTACACCCCCAGGCAAAGCAACTGGGTCTGCCCCCGGTGGGAGAATATCCACCTGCGGGGGGTCGCCTACTAACGCAGCACACAGCTCCGCGTACACCGCCTCCAGTGCTGGCAGCATGGCCTGGTCGCTGCTGCCGTCATGCAGCAGCAGCGACGATGCGCACAGCCGCAGCACTTCGCTAGCACACCCTTCTCCATCAGTGGTCGCATGCGACACGTCAAAATCCACCTGAGCAGCACGGAGCACGGCATGGACAGCCAGGGAAGCACTGGAATCGGGGGCTGTATCCAAAAGGCCTTCCTGCAGGGCCCTACCTATAGCCAGCGCAGTGCCCAAGCCGTCACGAATGCACAGCAAATCTGCTTCACGTGGGGTGCTGCCTCCACCGCTGGCCCCGGGCCCGGGCAAGTCGCCCAGCAACATGGTTGCCCCCGCGTTTCCACGCACAGTGCGACCTGCGCGGCGCCGTGCTGCCTTTGCTGATTCCAGAGGAACGCCTGCGTCGTCCGCTGCTGGGCCCACTGCCTCGCCCCCCCCCCCTGACCCCCGTGCCGCAGCCAGCATGACACGTTGCTGGGCCCGCTCAATATCCCCACACCGCCCCAGGGCACGGCGCAGCTGCCGGGAGAAGAAGCCCCGCTGCTTCAGCCACGCCACTGCAGCCAGCCTGTGACGCACGCCTTCAGTGTGCGCCAAAGGGGATGCCAGTCGCAGGTCCAGCAAACGCGAGCCGGCGGAGGAGGCAGTGTAGTCCACCACAGCCAGCAAGCTCCCTCGTCCCCTGTGCCGCCCGTGCAAGGGGCGATGCAGCTCCAGCCCCCGCCGCGTCCAGTGGTCCATCGCCATCACAGGCAGATGCTGTGAGCTGCTCCGCGGGCGTTGGTCCTGTCCCGTCTGTGCCCCCCCCTCCAGCGCTGCACCCCCCCCCTCCGCTGCTTCAGGCCCGACGACGCCTACCAGCACGGGGGGCCGCAGAGCAGATGGTGCACCTTGCAGGACCCATTGCACGTATGCCGCAGCAGCATGCGCTGCTGCAGCTTCTGATTCTTCCAGCCCCTGCGTAAGGGTGTCAAAGGGCCCTGGCGTGCCCGAGGGTTGACTGTTTGCGTCATACAAAGTCACGCAGGCACACTCATTGCAGGTGCGACGATACACAGTGGCACTATCGAACGATTCGCTGTGAAGACTTGTGCCCCCCCCCCCTTCTGACTGGTCCCCCCCCTCGCCAACAGTGCGCACCCCAAGGCTGCGGTGCAGCGACCCCAGACTTGCGGCAAGCGCCGATCCAGCAGGGACAGCAGACAGGTCGGGCAGCAGGACTTCTCGAGCTGATACGGCATTCAGTGCATCTGACACCTCATCTAGCAAACACGGCTGCACTGAGAAGGCGCCAGTGGACACGTCACACCACGCCACAGCGACGCAAGGGGGGGCATCGCCTGTCTCGGCGCTGATGTGCACCGCGGCCAAGTGGTTGGCTTCGCCGGGGGAAAGGAGTGCCTCCTCTGTGACTGTGCCTGGTGTGACAATGCGGGCTACTCGGCGTTTCACCAAGGCGGTGGGCCCACGAAGGCGGGCGGCGGCAGGGCTCTCCACTTGATCGACAACCACAACCTTGTAGCCCGCCTTCACCATGCGGGAAATAAACGAGGCTCCTGCATGCAAAGGAACGCCTGCCATGGGAATGGGTACCCCCAGGTGCTTTCCCCGCGCTGTGAGTGATATGCCCAGAGCCCGTGCTACGACTTCAGCGTCCTCAAAGAAGCATTCGTAAAACTCGCCCATTTGAAAGAAAACAACATGGCCTGAATACTGCTCATCTTGCCGAATATTCAGATACTGCTTCATCATTGGTGTGATTGATGAGCTCCCACTCAGCATCCGGCAGCTGCCAGACTGCATTGGCAGCGAAAAAAATGAACCAACACATCGTCTCCAGCTTTTGGCTGCAAGCGAGGAGCTGGAAAGCTTGACAGCAGCGCTTTGCAAACCCACTGAACAATGACTCAACCGCCTGTTGTGGAAAAAGTGGTGCACTTGGCCGCGCATGACACTTTTGTGCCTATACAGACGCATAGAAGGATTTCTCCTTATCGAGAGTTTTCTCGCTCAGTGGGTGCACAGCCTCTTCTCCCAGGATGCAAACTTGCTGATCGCGTAATCTGGATGCAGAACACCTTGAATGTAAACCGACATTTTCGTTTGAGTCATTTTGGTTGAACTTCGGACATGAATGCTGTGCAGGCCGGACAGGCTGCCACTGGCCACACGAAGAGCCCCCTTCCGTACCTGTGTGAGACACGCATTCGGACAGTAATGGCAATAAGTCGTCGGGTGCCCCTACAGCACCCGAGGGGTGGGCGGGCTGGGTAATTGCTAAACTAATACATGGCGATAGGAAGGAGTGGGTCACGAGGCACTCCCAATGGAAAGTACTGCCTCATGACGATGCCTCGAGCACAGGGCTCTCGGCACTCTTCCAGTTGTGTTGGGGCCTCTGGACGCTGGGCCCCTACGGGCCCCTGCGTAACAGGGGCCCTCTCCCAACTTGGCCTCTTGGGGCCTTTCAGACCACAACAAGCCGTACTGAGCGACATCGTGCCAGGTTGTTCCCCAGAGAGAGAGGATTCATCCATGGCATATCAAAGCATCTCTAAACTGCCCGTTCATCTCGCCCAAAAGGAAGGTGCATTCACGCAGTCAAATAGACGCTTTGGGTACACACGACTACGGCTTTGGGTAGGATTTGGCAGGCATCCATGCTTCTTTCTGGAAGTAAATCTCGCCTGCCAGTGTCAGGGGGCTTCAAGAATCGCGCTATTCCTTCCTTCGCAGCTCCAAGCCCTATCCGAGAGGATGTCGGTGTTGGGGGGTCCATTCACGATTTCATGATTCAACTAGGTCTGGCAGAAAAAAAACAAATTAAGTTTTTTGTGAACGCCGAAGACAGCAGAAGCGTAAGAGCAGCTTCGTCGCCTTTAAAAACAATTGCCAAAGCAGGCAAAACAAGCTGCTTGCCCTGCTCCTCAACAGACTAAACCATTTTGTGGCAAGTCACAGCACGGTGCCTTCAATCACGCAGTATGGCAGCATCATCCACAAAATTTAGACAGGCGAAGCCTTCTCTCAACGGTATACCTGGATTGATGACAATGGGCTTGGGGTACGTTGCAGAAACGTTTCCCGCGCCAGGTAACCTTTCAATTTCATGCAATTTCAGAGTCAGGCCAGACCTGGACAAATCCAAAGGCTTTGCTTTTGGCAAGAGTATTGATGGGACATATGTCGCATTCGACAAGCCTCCTAAGGGACAAACTGTCTCCAGGTCAGACGATGAGCTGCAACAGGTGCGGAATATGCTCCACACAGAGTCACAAGCAAATGAAGTGTAGCCTGCGATCCGCTTTGCAGATGATTTTAAGCAAGCGGCTGGTTGAAACAGCATCAGTGCACGGTGTCGACATCACAGCCCTTCCACGCCACATCAGAATGCAGGGCAAGGTGAGGCTGCGTGAACCCAGGGCCAGGCCAACTTTGCTCATCACTCACTGTTGCACAGTTCTTCACATTCAAAGCGTTTTTCAAGGAAGCTGTCACGGAAAGTCCGACAGAGAATTTTCGTATTCGCCATGTGCTGATCAAATATTTCCTGGAAGATGACACCGTTGAGATGTTTGAGACGGAGCAGCGCAACAGTGGAATGCCAGCCGGCAAATTCCTGAAGCGTATGCAGCACCCTGCAGTTAGCATGGAGAGTTTGGTAGTGGGGGAAACTGTTTCGGTGTATGGGCGTACATTCAAGATCTACGAATGTGATGAGTTTACTCGGAATTACTACGCCCAGCAGGGCATCGAGCAGGGTTCAGACTTTCATGCGCCAACTGATCCCTGGGGCGAAGCCAGCATGCTTGTTCACCGAGGGGGGGATGGTGAGCACCGCAAGAAAATGAATGCGCTGAAGCGCTATCAAGAATCAAGACTTGGGGTGCTGGTTCATAAGACTGACTCAAAGACTCGCTTCCTTGAGTTTGACAAACAAGCTGTCACATTCTTTGCTCAGTGGCAAGACACGAAGGCGTTTGGCGAGATGCATCAGTATACTGTATCATACTACTTATCGACAGGTGAAGTGCAAATCACAGAGAGCCGCAACACAAATGCCCAAGTCATTTTCCCGCTATTCCTGAAGAAGCAGCGACTCCCGCGCACAACTCTCGTGCACGATGACCGGTCATCATCATGTGAGGATGGCGACGGAAGTAGCGACTACTATAACGAGGATGATTTTATGGTGGGGCAGGTCCTGAAAGTGCATGGCCGTGACTTCTTGCTGTATGATTGCGACGGTGTCACCCAGAAGTGGTACTTGGCCCAGAAGGGCATTGACCAGCAGGCAAACAAGATCGATGTATCAATCCCCGTGGTGAAGAAGGCAGAACTTCAGCCACCGCCACCAACTGGGTTCGGGGGTGATGAAGATTCACTTCAGAGCTGGAAGCATTTGGTTCCAAAGCCCAAGAAGACCGACTTGGCGCGACTCAAGGCCGCAACCGGAAAGACCCTCAAATTTAAGGCCAAGATGATCTCATCCCGACACACTGATGATGGGCGCATGTTCCGTATTACTTGGTATTTGGACGATGACACCATGGCTGTGTACGAACCGAAACAGCGGAACACAGGCATCATGGGCGGGGCAATGGCCTCAAGAAATAAGTACAAGGATCCCGCGTCTGGAAAGCACTATCAACTGTCTGATTTGTACGTTGGCAGTTTGATCGAAATTGCTGCTCACCTCATGGAAATAACTGAAGCGGACGAGTTCTCTTTGAAGTATATGGAGCAAGCTGCAGGAACTTGGCCAATGTGCTCGCTTGACTATGTCTTGGAAAACTTGAAAACAAAACTTCTTACAGACTCCAAATCGCTGCGCAAGATGTTCCGCAAGTTTGATGAAGACAAGAGTCAGACAATCAGTTTGGCCGAATTCCAGAACATGCTGAACTACTACGGCATGGGTTTACGCCCGCAGGAGCTGTTGACTATTTTCCGAGCGTTTGATCACGATCGGACAGGCATGATCGACTACATTCGCTTCTGCGAGGTGTTTGCGGAAAGTGACCATGTGGGAGGGGCTGCCGCTCAAAAGGCGACAATGAACATCAACATTGAAGATGGAAAGATGAGCGATGAGGAAGCCAAGGAGTACGAGAAGATGGCGCAGGACAAGGACGATGCAACTAAGAAGCGCGCCTACGTTGACGGGCTGCTGCAGCGCATTGCGCTCGCCATGCGAAACAGTAAGGCTGCCACGGTACTTTACCAGAAGTTCCGCGAATTCGATGAAAACAAAGACAACACGGTTGACAGGAAAGAGTTTCGAATGGCGATGGGTGGCGCTTCTGCTCACGGGATGTTCAACCTTGCCCCCGATGATATCGATCTTATGGAATCTGAATTCTTCAAGGCAGGTCAAGATAGCCTTGATTACGACTCGTTCATCACAATTGTGACGAATAGTGTTGACAAAAACATTCGATAAATGTCCGAGCTGCTTGCAGCAGAATGTTCACAGTGTGCCCCGTGCTCTGAAAAGATGCATTGTGACAATCAAATTTCAGAAAAATCCCACCCGACTGTTTGAATGTTACCTTGATTGTTGATGGGAATTGCTGATTCAAAGGATGAGTCTTGCCAGCCGAAATGCCAGAGAGGCACCTACTGTCCACGGGCTGACGTGAACCCCCGATACATGAATACTAGAGCTGCTTATCCAGCGGCCAGATGTGGACTGCCTTGAAGTGGTCTAAAGAATAACAGCCGAATTTCATGTTTGTGTATTGATTTGAAGCAGCAGTAAGGCTCAGCTTGAAAAAACAGCATGCATTGGATGTGTTGACCTTCGAAACGACACAGTTTCGCGACACTCAGAATGAAGCCAAATAGACAGACTTATAAAATCGATTCAGAAACCATACGCAATTTTAGACAGCTTCCTGCAGCTTTGCTAAGCCCAATTCGCCATCGACAAACCAAGAGGCGGCCTGGGGGAAAGCAACTGATTCAGGAGGTGGATGAAAAATCTTTTGTCAGACAAGCCGCTATTTTAAGCCCTGAGGGCCAAGCGAGAATATTCAAAGAGGAAATTTCCCTGAAAGAACTGAAAACAGAGGTGACTCGTGCAGGACAGCGTGCTCTTGGGGGCCAATCAGGTCAACTTGCACGCATAGACACATCTCTGAGATTCAGTGATGTGTTTGACTTTGACTCACCTATGGCGTCGCAAGCTTCTCAGAGACGCCAAGGATCAGCTTCCCGAGCTTCAACCCCAGCACAAAACAATCGTGCAAGTGGTATCCTTCGGGGCAGTGCCATGCAACAGGGCTCGGGGGAAGAAGAGTATGGCTGGACTGTTGAGCCTGGCAGCAGCATGCAATTCGCATTGTCCCCGCAATTCCAGAAGGAGGACTTTGACAGGGACTTCTACCACATGTTTCTGGCATCAAATGACACGCACAAATTAGACATTGACAGCTGGCGTGCAACAATGAGCATGTCGACGGAAATGTTCCCAAACACAAGCGTGCTCTCCAAGCATGCTGCTACTTCAGCATTTGGAGCGGAGCAAATGAAGTTCAATGGCCAAGCGTACCCAACAAAGCGGTTACAAGCCTATGGCAAGTGGTATGTGAGTGATAAGCAGCGGTGGCAAGCAGACTTCGAGAGCAAAGCAGGGGGCGTCGTTCCACATGACATGTTGACTAAGGCACAACGAGAGCGCAAGCGAAAACTAGCGGACCAATGCGCAACAATGGAAGCTGCAATTTCAAAACATGATATCAGCTACGTGTACCGGAATGCGATACAACATGCTGTGAAACAGGGAGACACCTTGCTTGGCTCCCGACTGCCGGTGTTTCTGCAGAAGCTTCCATTGGAGAAACCAGAAGAGGAAGCCGCGCAGCCAAACCCGAAAATGCACAGGCAAAACCCGACGGCCATGAAAGCGTTGAAGCGCCAGCCCTCCCGCTTGAAAATGGCTGCAAACTCGATCAAGCACGGGGTGCAAATCGCACAGGTCGCAGAGCGATCTCAACCGGGGCACCAGAAGTAGCGCCACAAAAGCGCCCAACCGCATTTCCTCACCAGGTTTAAGTTCAGCACATCAAAATGGCGTTGAAGTGTGCAAACCACGCCTATCCTGAGACCGTTTTCTGTGCTTCTTTTTGTGCCTTTTGCCGCTTGAAGCCCCCCCCCCCTGTATGACAGTGGCCGGGCTGGGGCCTGCAGCACCTTGAGAGCTTGAATGCACAAGGGATGAACTGCCCCAGGCTGCCAAGGAGCCGTCCTCAGCGCCGGACACAAACACCGCGGAACCCCCTGCTGGCACCCGTGCAATGCACCGCACGTCCTCGGTGTGGCCTGCAGCCAGCTGTGCCCGCGGCTGCAGCCCCCGCGCCTGAACAGTGTACAGGTGCAAGGCGCCGCTGCGGCTGCCTGCCCACAGGGCCAGCTGCTGGCTCCCCTCGTCATACGTGCAATCCACGAGGTACTGGCAATCCACACCCGCCTCCAAGAATGTGCAGTGCAGTGCTGGGAGGTGCAGCATGCTGTCGCCGCTGCCCAGATTCCACAGCTGCAGTCCGCATGTCTGGCTGGTGGCGTACACGCACGCGCCCTGGGGACCAAACACGCCCAGCCGTGAAATGCCACTGTCCGCAGCAAGGCTGCCTGACAGTGCGTCCACCTCGCCCGCCACCGACGTATCAAAGACATTCACGAGGCCGCTTTCGTCTCCTGACAGTAGGGTTGATGTGAGTGTGGGGTGGAATGCAAGTGCGGTGATGCACTGTGCGTGCGACTCCACGTATTCACCCAGCACGCCTGCCCCCGGGGAGGTAGCGGACCGCACGTCCCAGAACCGCACAAACGAGCCTGTGCCGGCCGCCAGCATGGCACCTTCGCACCCCACGGAGATGCAGCTGACTGGGGGCACAATGTCGGAGCCAGCCTTTGCAAATGCTTGCTCTGACTCGAAGAAGCTCTCCATGCCCTTTGAGGGCACCGTGGGACAAGACCAGGATGACACGGCTTTCCCAACACGAGTATCGCACATGACAATTGAACCATCGAAGGATGAAGAAAATAGCGTGTGGGTGTTTTGTGGGCTCCACTGCACTGCTGTGGCACTCGCCTTGAAAGAGTGCAGCTGCAAACAGTGTGCCGTGTGACAAAATGCATCAGTAGCTACAGGCACAACTTACACCCTGCGGGCTACACGACACTTTCAGAGTAACAGGGTCGTATGTCACTATGGTGCCTGCAGAAGTACATGCCGCCAAGACTCCTTGTGGGCTTGCTTGGCTGTGCACAAAACACACATGCGGAAAATGATCCTTTTTTCGGTAAGGGCAGACGTACCAGTCCAGCACATACTCAAATCCCCCTGTTGTGGAACTTGTAGGAAATGAGCATGTTGTTTTCTTCAAAAGGCTCAGTGGTGCTGAATCTGCTGCAGACCCGCCAGCGGCTGCAGCCATGTCTCAAGAACTATCTTCAAAATCGGCTGCTATTGTACAAAGCCAAATGAGACTTTGCGCAGCGCGATTGTCCCGCAAGGACAACAAACTGACATGCAAAAGCTTTTTCAGTGTATTCTCTACGCCTGTGAAGCTGCGCTTGTGGGCAGCATGAGCAGGCGGGCCCGACAGCCCCCCTGCCGTGCCGAGGAAACCAAGGATGGCAGTGCTCTGTCCACCACCCAGATCTGCCTTGAGCCACCAAACTACACCATTTACGAGTGAGACACAATATTGGAGTAAAGTTGCGAAAAAGGTATTCATTCCTCGCAACAATGGTCAAGGTGCAGCCTGTGCCTGGCTGTGCGCTTGCAACTGCCCAATGCCCACGCCTGCAGGCCCTTCCGCGCCGAAAACAACAACAACACCAATAACAGCCACACACTGCCCATTGCTCAAGGTCGTGCACACAATTCTGAGCGGCTGGTTTGTGGCAGGGCAGTGATTGGCCAAGCCTTGGCTGCCCAGCCCCCATTACGCCTTGCAGCGCCCAATTAGAAAAAAAACAGCGTCAAATGCCTGCAAGGCAGACAGCTGCCATGACAGCTCATATCCGCTTCAAACGCTTTGCAGTTTCGCGTTGGCGCTGCTGATGCGCCCGTATTGGGTGCGGTCAGCTGGCAATGCAGCCAAGGGCTGTGTGGAGGAAAACATGCGCACGGGGTACCTGGGCCGGCACACCCCAATCACAAACATCAGATAAAAAGTGATCAAAATTGCCCACACCTCAAAGAAGATGGCAGCGTAGTGACGGTTCTCAATCACACGAAGGCTGCGAAGGCTCCAGCCTTCGCCGTCGTTGTCCGTGCAAGTGCCCTGTTCCCGACATTTCACCTGGAGCTCAATGAATGCGACACTGAATGTATCAAATATGAGGAAGGCAGATTGCGCCATTATTGCCAGCCAGCGAAAACAGGCGTGTGAGTTGACGAAAAATCCGCAAAAGATGGCCAGTATATGTGCGGTTGGGCGAGCCCCTCCGTACATGGGAAAGGTCAAGCTTTGAGCAATGCCGGCTTCATATGTGACTTGAATGAAGCCCAGGATCATGAGGACTGCCAACGACCCTCTCACCCACCAGATGGCCCTGTACAACCACGCAATGATTTCAAGCGAAACGCCACTGTAACGTCGACAGCCTCACCTCCTTGCAATCAGCACTTCATTCGTCATCCTCCACATAATAGCCACAAAAATCACTACAAATGATGCCACTGCACCAAAAAACACCGCCATTAAAGTCTCAGATGTTTCATCGAATGAGATGCCCACGCCACTGTTGGCAGTCTGGGCGGATGCCATGCTGCGACCAGCCCGGCGCTTCCTGATTTCCTTGACCCACAATGAATAATTGCTTGGTCTGAACGACTTCAACCAACGAAATGTAAGTACACAGCGATGAAATGAATATGATTGGGAGCCGATTGGCTGAAGCCTAGTTTGGAAGCCCCCTGTCAGAAGGATGGCTGTCACCCCAAACGGGGCGCAAGCACAGCTAGGTGCCGCTGCATCATTCATCATGAGACACAGTCAGCACTTGCTTGCCAGGAGCACCCTCTTCCAAGGCTGAGTGCGCATCCTCCGCTCGCTCCAGCGCGTTCACCCCCCCTACAAAAGGTGCAAGGGGGGCAGCATCGCGCCACTGGTCACTGCTGGCACCAGGCGTCACTGCACCCAAAGCGACATTTGCATCGCTCGCGACAGTGTTGCTCACTGAGTGCAACAGTTGGTGTCGTTGCACTGCAACTGCAATGTGCTGCACAAGGGACCCCTTGAAGTGTGGGCTGCGAGATCGCAGTGTGCTTCCCGTAAGCACAAGCCGTTTCAGCATCACCCGCATGAAATCCATGTTTGGGGGGACCTTGGATCCCTGTTGGAAAGCAATGGACACATGCCGTCCTGCTGTTCCGAGTACCGACATGTTCCGCGGCAAATAGCTGCCCCCCACTACATCCAGCACCACGTTGCACCCGTCCCTGGATGGCGTGCCTGGGAGGCCGGCATCTGGGCCCACCCCGCCGGAGTGCGGGCCCAGACCCTCCCACAGGGCACTGCTACCGCGGTGGGCCACAGAGAGTTCTTTGCCGAATGCAGCCCCTCGTGGCCCCCCCTCCTCTGCGTCACGGGGGGGGGCTATCCACACACCCCTCTGCAGCTGCACAGGCCCCCCTCCGCTGACACTGCCTGCAGCGTCATACAATGCTTGGTGGGAGATCTTGCCCCTCACAAACTCCCGCACTGGGCTGTCGCTTGTGAGCACCTGGTCAAATTCCGCAGTGGAGTAATCGATGGCAATGTGGGCCCCGAGGTGCGTGCCAAGCTGCGCTTTGTGTGCGCTGCCGGCGGTGCCGATGACTGCCCGGGCCCCTGCAGCTGCCCCCAGCCGCAGCGCCATGCTGCCAATGCCCCCCGTGGCGCCGTGCACAAGCAAGGCGCTGCCTCGCTGCAGGCCGCCTAATTGAATGACGTTGTACCAGGTGGTGAGCAGCGTCTCCATTGCTGCCGCCGCCGCCACATCCCCCATACTCATAGGTGTTGCCATGAGTTGTGCATAGGGAACGGCGACATACTGTGCGTACCCCCCGCCATTGGTGAGGGCCATGACTCGCCTTCCCAGCGCCAGGCCGGGGCGGCCCTTGGCCACGGCGGGCCCGACGGCGGCTACTTCGCCAGCAACTTCCAAACCCAAGTATGGCGAGCTGCCCGGAGGAGCAGGGTACAAACCGCGCTTTTGAAGAAGATCCGGCCTGTTTACTCCTGCAGCGTGCACCTTGATCAGCACATCGTCCGGGCCAAGCTTTGGCAGCGGTGCGGAAACTTCTTGCAGCTTGGCTGATTGTCCGGCACCCTGCACATCCATCACTCTCATAGACGCAGATAAAGACGATGCAAAATATCGAAGAAGAAGAATTGCTCTTCCTGCATTGCCGGGCCGCGGAAGCCTGCCGGCACGCCTGATTGAAGTGTTTGCGAGAAGCATGGTTCAGCTCGAAGGTTCGGAGATCAGGGGCAACAGGAATCAAGGAGCGATTGATCCCAGCGGGGTAGAAGGCGGTAGGAGAACTGAGTGAAGTAGGTAGTATTTTGCTTGCGTATCGGTCTTCAGTGAGCGCGTGAGGCCCTCATAACCATATAGGTACTGCAGATATGTAATTTGCGCGTGGGCCTCCCCGCGACATTGTGGTTGGGCGCGAAAGCTAGCTGACCAAATAGATGCAGGCGACTACTTCCGAAAATCTGTGTGTGCCCCAGTTCCATACATGTGGGGCTTCACCTGGCAGAGCGTCGCATTTACACGCCATTCCTGCCCGGTATACATCTGCTGCACCCACCTGTGCATGCCCATGGCTATAGCAACTGCACCCCAGGTAAGGTAGTGGCATACACTGGTTCATGTCTCTGCGATACAGCCCTGATATTCATAGGGTGTACTCACCTGGGCAGCACATGCAGGGCCGTATGCGGGCGAATGCAACCTCAAGCAGGCACGCAGAAAATGCGCTGCGACCTGCACCGCCGCCCAACAGCAACTCTTTGTGCAGGACTACCTGGGGAGTGTGACTGCCGCTGGTCGCATTGTTGAAAAGGCAGCTCGGTCACCTTGCCGGTGATGACAGCGGTGCCCTGCTTGGTGCTGGAGTATGCAACAGCCTTCACTGCAATAAGCGACTGCGCTGCCATGACAGACGCGTGCACATCGATGCTCCAAGTAGCATTGCTGCCACTGCCGGACTTGACGCCAGAGCCAATTTGAGCTGATGAGCCATTTACTTCCCGAAAGAACTCAACCCGGGTAATGTTGAACGTGCTGGTCGACTTTTGTTGCACAGTCAAAGTGGTATTCTCAAAGTTTTTGAACGTGGCGATACCATTTGCAGCTGCTGGCGCTACCCATTCAAGCCCGGGTCTCTGGTTGTTCACTTCAACCGATGAATTCGACTGCAGGCCCTTTCCGCTTGTAGTGGTGGCAAACACCTTGAAGACGAACTGACCCTTCCCTGCAGTGATAGATATCTCGGTATCTACAAGTATTGTGTACAAACCTTGCCGGTGCCGCCGCACCCCGTCAAAAACACGCTGCGCCCAGCAAGCACTGCGTTCACAGCGCGGCGCTGTCCAGGCAACAACGCAGCGGTGTCGGCGTCGTGTGGCAGAACGGCGGCGGCGGAGGCTGCGGCGACGACGGCGACGGCGGCGCGTGCACAAACTTGCCGTCGGTTTGAACACTGTGAAACTCGTCGCGATCAAGGGGTTGAGTGAGCATTGCGATGCCAACCAAATTCTCAACCACAAATGTCACATTGGCGACAGTGTTCACCACAGCTGCCTAGAAGAGGATATTCCCAGATGTTTGGCTACTTGGCTGGAGGATGGTGATCTCTTCGCCCAGTGAATGTCGTCTTCACTGGGCGATATCGATGCGCCCCATAGCCTCCTGCAGATCGGCTTCGCCCAGAACATAGGCCCAAGTGAAGGTGACGGTTGTACCAGGGACAATGCGAGGGAACTTGAAGGCCAGATTGATGGCTTCGTCGGCGAGTCTTGGAGAAACATGTGAGAATGATTTCCATGCTGAATTTGCCCAGGCGGCTTGCGGCACGTTATTGTTGAACCCAAAGTGCGAAGCTCGAGCGTTTGGGTAAACATACAGAAGCCCGCACACAAATGCCGAGTGGGTCTTGCCAACAGCCATCACAAGAGCTGCGTTCGTTTTATTGGCGTTGACATATCCTGTTGGATCTCCTGATTGGAAATGTTGGTATCAAACAAAGTTATTGGTCGAGGACGTTCATGCTGTCCAAGGTTCGCAGGTAGTGTACATCATAAAGTGGCATGGAAGCCATGTTGCGTAGAGATATTGGCGAAGTGAAGTCAAGCTTGTCGAACTCAATGACCGTCGTTTGCTGCAAGCTCAAAGTGCCATCGCTATTGCCCTCCCAAGCAACAATTGCTGTGGGGGGGGGGAGCATAATGAATAAATTATTAGTTCAGTTAACTCGCTTCGCTTTTTTAACCCTTTTACAGGGTCTCAAATGAGAGGGTTAAAAACGAAGCGATTTAAACCTTTTTTTTTAATATGCTCCCCCCCCCGCTGTGGTCCCTGTCCTGCAGCAATCAATGCTTCTCGAAGAAAATCCATCAGTGCCAACCAATCCTTTCATGACACGGATATTGTCACTACCAGTGGGGGTGGCTTTTCATGAGACTGCCCAGCCCCAAACTGGAGTTCCTGGTACAACGTAATCACCCGAGAATTTTGGGCTGCCTGCATCGTACCCATCTTTGCCGAAATCTGCAGTGAAGCCAAGTCCACGGCCCCAATCTTTAATGACACCAGTCCTCAAATGGAAATTTGCCGACGTTGGCGGATCATTTGTGGTGCCAAATGAACCAGCCTGCTTTAAAATATTGTGCTCTCTGCACATGATCTTGAGCGCCGCGGCGCAGCCTCTCGTGTCACCTGGGCACTGCATTGACACACAGCATAAATGCCGATTTCCATGAACTTGGATTTGACAAAACATTCACCGTTTGATTTGATAACTGTCGGCTCAGTGGTGAGCGTTGTCTGAGCTGATGTCAACACAAGCAGGCTGACTAGGCAAACCAATCGCGGAAACCGGCTGATGATAATGGAATACATGTTTCGCGCAGGGACCAGCAAATGGTTTGTGTGGTTTATGCAGAGACAATTTTCGTTGATTGCCTATTTTGGTTCTCACAAACCTTTCCACGTTTGCAAGGAAGTCTGCTCTTCCAAGAGGTTTGGCCACTGCCCCCAGCCTACGGTAGGTAGGCTGCGCTGTGCCAGTTGTGCCGGAGGGGCGCAATTCATCGAGTGAGCCCCCTTTGTATAACGACACCATAACAAGCCAGGGCCGGCCGGCGTTGCCAAATCTTGTGAAAATTTCCGAGGCCAGCAACAACAAAGGTTTGCGTGTCCGAGTTTCGATGGCACCTGTCAAATCATTTGCCCAGGTAAAGAAACGCACACGCAAGTGTGTGGGCCTGATTCCCGGCTGTAAACAGCTCTGCCCGCGACGCCGAGCCCCAGCGGGGGGACACCAGTGCCGTGAGGCGCATGTTCCCCCGCGGCTTCCCTGCCAGGGTGCGTCGTACCTTAGGTAAGACGCCCCTACAAGACGATAGGGGCTCAAATACAGAACAAGGTAGGTAGGTATGAAGGCAGGCCCGACGGACCCTGGACCAGGAATTTAGCTGAGGCACCTGCAGGTGCGTCTCGGCTCTTCCGGCATTGATTGAGATGTGGCACACGTGCAGGGATTACAGCGCTCCTCAACTGGCAATAGTGCCAACCCAGAGGATTTGATAGAAGCTACATTCACAACACATTGCCGCAGCGCCGCACACGACGCGTCAGCATACACTCATAAAAAAGTTCAACTCAGACAGTGATCCAAAGCAGTCAGCTCAATCACCGGATTCCACCCCCCCTCACCCCCCTTATACATACACATGCCTTACACGGCATGGCCTCAGCCTCGCTGGGCAGCCTGTTGCCGAAGGCGGTCGGCAGTGCTTCCGGCGGCAGCCCCGGAGCCCGCCTTCATGCTCTCGGCCCAGGCAGCCTTCTTGCCAACACCCTGCGTGGTCGTGTTGCTGCGGCTGCTGGTTTGCCCAAACTGCTTGCGGCCGCGCTTTTTGGGCTTCTTGTTAGAGTTGTCGTTCAGGCTCTTCTTGGCCTGCGCCAACGTCTGCGCCTTCTTCAATGACCGCATCTCCAGATTCAACTCGTCCACACTCTCCCGCATTCCAAGCACGTGGCGACGGATTGCCTGCCAGTGCTGGTTGGTGGGCACCTTGCCGCTCTGCAGGATACTGTTCAGCATGGACAGCGTCTCTTCATCCAGGGACTCAGTGGTCTGCTTCTTCAACACCAGGGGGTTGATGGCGGTGCCACTGTTGGCGGCGTCGTCCAGGCCAGCCTTCAACATGCCCCGCTCCACCTCAAGCTCAATGGTGCTCTTCTCCGCGCGGCAGCACTTGCACGTGCGCTCAAAGCGCTCCGGGGCTACAGCCTCCATGATCTCGCTCACACACACTGCCACGAAATAAATCATGGACGTGAAGATCAAAATCGCAATGATCACCGTAAGCGCGATGCGGCCCTCGGATGACTTTCCATCAGCAAAGCGCTGCGAGTCAAACATGACACCTCCCAGTGCGATGAGGATGGCACACAGCAGCAGCACCATTTCAACGGTGTTGTAATTGGTGATGTACGCCGCGGCACCCCCCTTGACAGAGTGAGCTCGGATGGAGTCCATGGTTTGCTTCTGTCCGCGCTTTTTGTTTCGGCGCTTCACTCCCTTGATGTCCTCATTCAGCATCATGTGCCGCTTATCGCCCTCAATCACCTTCCGCTCGTGGTAGAGCACTTCCGCCCGGTATTCCGACATGGACATGTAGGGCCGTTGGCGCACCTGCGCGGCGTACGAGAAGAACAGAACAAGCACAATGAGGGCCATCTGGTACGACGGCGTGCGTCGGAACAACAGAGAGGTGACCGCGATGGCGAACTTGCGAAGAATAATCACCACTTGCCAGTACCACTTGCCGGGCTTGAAGTTCCGGTACAGCTTCTCCGCCATCTTGCGGAATTCGTACACCGCCGGCGTGGAGGTTGCTCGCTCGTCTCCCAGGAACATGGCTCGCAGCAGCTGGTCGATCTTCACCTTGTCCTTGTTCTTGTACAGCGTGTAGCCCACGAGAATTGGGTACGCAATCACGTAGAAAATCAGCGTCACGATGGCAGCTGGGAACAGGGTGTTGTGCAGGTCGCTGTCCCAGCACTTTTCAAAGACAACCTCCAAGTACACGTTGCCATCGTCAGGGTCAGTGGGCGAGCAGTTGAACACGTCGAAGGTTGTTCGGGTCAGATACAAGTACAGCAGGTAGAACAGGGTCAGGTTCACGCCCACCAACTGGGGCAAGTGCGTATTGCGCTTCTCCGCGTTCACACGGAGAACAAAGCGCTTGTACACATACTTGCCCACATACACAAGGAAGAACACACCGGCCACCAGCAGGGGCAGCAGCATGGTGGCAGTCCACTTGGTGCCATACCCGATCTCGGGGCTAAGGCACTCAGGGGCCGCCAAATCGATGTTCAAGTTCAAAGCAGAAAGCGCGCGGAAAATGGCCAGGATGAAGGGAGGCCACGACACCTTTGTGCGAGCGAACAAAGCGAGCACCTGCAGGTAATCCACACCAATGGACACGAAGGCCAGGTTGATCTTCTGCTTGTTCAACCACCAGCCTGCGCCAGCGATGAACAGAATACCCAGCACGAACAGCGCAATGTACAAGCCAGCCAGATCGGGACATCGCACACACTCTCCGTCGAACTTGTAGAAGCCAAGAATGCACACACCGCACCGTTCGCCGGTGTATCCAAGTGAGCAAGTGTTGTTCCCGGCACAAGCCTCTGGGGGTTGGCACCCGGCGAAGAACGAACACGTTCCGTTGAATGGAGGCGCGCGGTTGTTCCTGTTCTGGCGAGCGCAGAACTCGTTGGGTGTGTTCAGCGTCAGCATCCAGTGTTCCGGCTGGGCGTATGGCTCCTGGTATCGCGTGCACAGCTCGGCACCGTACAGTGTGTCCTCGATTGCCTCGTCGCATGACAGGCGGTGAGTGGGGCACTCAGCTCCGCGAGGGCAGGGCTCACACAGCTCACCAGGCTGACCATAGAAGCCATCTGGGCAGAAAAACTGCACCAGGCCGTCCTCAGCCTCCACAGCGCGGCTGTCTTGGAACGCCAGTTCGTAGGTAAGGCGCTTCGGCCCCACTGTTTGCGTGTTCTCACGCAGACATTGCAGGGACTGCGCCCTGGCGCTGGCGTCAATGATCCCCACGGAGGCGCCCACACATGGCTCCCCGCCGATGGTGACACGCGTCGGCGACCGCCCGGGTGTACCGAAGGACTTCCCGTAAAAGGTCAAGTTCTGAGACCCCATCGCATTTACGTGTGACGTCACTGTGGCGGTGATGCGGGGGGCGGCGTAGGAGTACGTGATGGTCTCAAGGTTAGCAACCTTGCTTCCAATGCGCACAGTGACGTTCAGCTCCTTGCCCATACCAGCGTCCAGTGCACACTGGAATCGCTCATGGGTGTGTCCATTGCAGATGGGGAGACACACATACTTGTGGTCGTCAGGGTGCCGCACGGTGGTGTTCGCGGGGTACAGGAACACCTCCACGGGGGCATCCGCGGTGTTGTTCCCGCTGGCTGTTCCGGCACCGGCGTTGCAGTCGCGTGTTCCGAAGTTCTCTCCCGTGATCGAAATAGTGCAACCAAAGGTGTCGCAGCTGGGTGTGATCTCATCCACAGTGGGGGGCAAGTAGTCGAATGCGAAGGCGGCGTACTGGGCAGGAGGCCAAGACGAGACACCGCACACAGCATTCAGCTCGCCGATGCTCCGCTGGCCGCCGGCATCAATTTCTACCAGTTTTGTTCCACCTTGGCCCTCTGGCATCAAGAACTCAATGCGGGTGTTCGTGACTGACACGATGTCGCCCTGTGGAACAACGGTATTTTGTTCCACGTTGCTTGCAAGACATGGGTCAGACAAGAAGCGAATGGTGATGTCGCTGGCGCTTGTACCGAAGTTCCGCCCCGTCACAACCATGGGCAGGCCACCACGGGTGGGGCCGATATTGGGCGAGAAGCTGGTCACGATGGGGGGCTCATAGCCGATGTCAAAGTACGGGTCTTGTCCGGGGGGAATCGTGACGGAAGATGTCCCGATCTGCACGACGACCTCCAGCTGCTTGCCCACGCCTGCTGGGGCGTCGCAGGCAATCTGGTTGTGAGGTGACACACCGGGGACTGTCCACCGACTGCCGTCTGGGTACAGCACCAGCTCGCAGGGGCGGCCGCCAATGGTGACATTCACAAAGTCCGCCTTGGACGCTGGGCCGAAGTTGGTTCCATTCAGCAGGAGGCGGGCGGAGCCTGTGGTAGGCGCCTTGAAGGTGCCGCGGTTCACAGTGGGCCCAGCGTACTTGAAGGCGACGCGTGTGGGCGCAGTGACGGCGCCCGGCACGCCACAGCCCGTCTCGGCACAGGCCTGCACTGGGTCTGGCAGCTGCGTGTCTGTGGCGTACTCCTGTGGCGTGAAGTTCACATCCCCCAGGCGATCAGCCACCTGGTCCAGGGTGCCGCAGCCGAAGGTGCCGCAGCGCTGGTACTCCAGCTGCATGAAGTCCACCGGCACCTCCCCGTTGATGCCGGGGGGGGTAAACACGACCAGGCTGGTGTGGGCGGGGTTCACCCGCAGCGCAGGGGGCGCGGGGCGGAGCAAGAAGTCACTTGCGGCGCCAGCGATGCCGCCAAACGTAGTCACGCGCACTCCAGCCGACACTCCCAGGTTGCTCCCGGAGAATGTGATGGCGCCTTGGGTTGTGGGGCTCTCGAAGGCCAGTGCGGGCTCGTCGCGCCCCCCTACGGGCAGCTGGGTGTTCTGGCTTGTTCCAGCTGTGTCGGTCAAGCCGCACACCATTGTGCGCTGGTTCATGTCTTGTTGCTGGCAGCACGCCAGGTCCCCGGGGGCGCATGCCTGTGCCTGGCGAGCAGGTGAAACCTCCAATGCCCGCAGGGCAGTGGCGCCATACTGGATGTTGGTTAGCATGGGGCGTCTGTACGCAAAGTAGATCTGGTCCGCACTGGAGTTGGAGTTGCCCAGGCCGATGTCGGCGCCAGTTGAGAACACCACCTTCAGTCTGTTCCGCATGCCTTGTCCAGCTGGAGTCACACAGCTGACGTAGTACGTGTCCTCGAAGTTGCTATCGTCACAGGGCTGGGAGACACAGCACAGCGCACGGGTGCACTGCAGCACATTGATGTTGCGGCACTCGTTATCGCGGTCCACTGGTGTGGTCACAGCGAAGCCATCGGGCTGGGAAGCAAGTTGGGACCCTGGGCCCACTGAAATGGACAAATCAGCGCTGTCGTTGGAAATTCCGCGCACCTGGAAGAAAATGGGGGTGCCTCCAGCTGTGTCCAGTTCAGCGTTGGACACAGACTCGCGGCCGGCAATGCTTGGGGGGTCCATTGCAACTTCGCGGGTGACGGTGTGGAATGCGTCGTATGCAGCACTGCCGTTGAAAGCAGGAACAACAACTCGGAAGACGTCCAGACTGACCACCACAGCAGTCTCCAGAGCAGCGTCAGGCCCTGTGCCGGTTGATGGACGCTCCAGTTTGAATTCAATGAAGTCATGGCTCCAGCTGACATATCGGGAAGCAGAGATGGTTTCGCTTCCAGACCGCAATTGTGCGATGAGGGCACCGTTGGAGGCGGTTGTGGAGGGGCCGAAGTTGCGCCCAGTCACTTGCACGCGCACAAGGCTTGCCACAGTGTCGCCCCGCACCTTATAGCTGGTCCACACGGGGGCGTTGTAGCTGTACGTGAGGGTGTTGGACACGAGGGTCTGTGCCCCACGGGCAACCAGGCGGATCTGGGCGTCGTCACCGTACCCAGCCGGGAAGAAAAAATCAACTTCCTCCTCTCCGCTGGGTAGCCGTCTCTTCTGCTCGGCAGCCACACGGATGGTCTGGGTGGGGTTTCGGGGAAGCACCACCTCGAACTCGGGAGAGAAGAGTACGTCAGTCGTGCCCAGGTTGAGCCCACGCACAGTGCCGGACACGCCGCCACGGGTGGGCACTCCTGTAAATGGAGTGACCAGGGTGGTCAGGGAGGGTGTGGCATAGGACCATTTTGCAGTGGAGGGGGCTCCTGTGCGGCCCTGCACACGGGCTGTCCAGATCAAGTCCCCGCCGGCACCTGGGGCAGTCAGACATGAAATGGCGGTGTGCGACACAGTGGTGCAGTTGGTGGCAGTGTACTCCTGCCCAGTCACGGGACCGTACTTGACCCACTCCAAGAAGTCGTAGGGCATGGAGCCGGGGGTGGACATGCCGTTGAACACGCTGATGGCGCCATCAGCGGGGCCGAAGTTGGTGCCAGTCAAGGTGATTTGCTGCCCTCCAAGTGTGGACGCGGCGCCGCTGACGGCAGCCCCTGCAAATCCAGTGATGAGGGGGGCGGCGTAGGATGTGCTGGGAGCCTCGCTCTGCAGCGTGTCCACGACCACGGTCCAAGAGAGGCCTGACCCGGCGCCGAACACAGTGTTGCATCGGATCTTCGTGTGGGGGGTCACCAGCACGCATTCAGTCGCGGTGTACTCCTTGCCACCGTCCTTGCCGTAGAACACACTGTCGATCCACTGGGTATCGTCGCCAAAGTTGCTCCCTCCAATGGTCACAGCCATGCCGCCCCGGGTGCCAGATGCCAAAGCGGGGCCGCTGCCAGCTGCGTTAAGGTACTCTGCCACCACAGGGGGGTGGTACGAGGAGAGAGGCACGTACAGGGGGGCTGAAGTCTGGGAATCCAGACTCACGGAGTACTGGAACATGTTTCCTGTTCCGGGAGCGGAACAGCATTCAATGTCCGTGTCAGACAGCACCACACAGAATCGCGCAGAGAATTGGCGTGAGCCAGCTGACGGGCGGCCGTAACGCACCACGGGCAAGTCGGCAAGCAGCAGTGTGCCTGAGGAATTTGAGGCTGCGTTGGTGCAGCTGGACTGACTGTTTCCGTTTCCCATGAGGTCCCACGTGGTGTCGTCGCGCAGGGGGGTCACTTTGCCGAAGTTGCGCCCCCGGATGCGAATAAGGTCGTTTCCACTGGTGCGGCCGTTGGCGACACCGGGGCCAGTCACCTCAGTGACGACAGGCGCAGCGTACGAGACACGAAGCGGGCTTCCTGCCAGACTGGACCACTGGGTGGCAAAGTTGCTGTTGTCCACAGCCACAGCCACACGCACAATGTGGGCAGCACCAGTGCCGGGCGGCACAAGGCAGTTGATCTGGGTGTGGGGCGCCACAATGTGCGTGCAGGTCAACGCGGTGTATCGCAGGCTGGACGCCGTGGGAAAGTTGGCTGCGCTGGAGCCGGCGGGCAGGCCAAACTGCACAGCCACAAGGATGGGCACCGTCAGGGCCACCCCATTGTTGTCCAGAGTGACCTGCGTGGGGCCAAAGTTGGCGCCGCTGATGCGCAGTGTGTCCCCTCCGGCGGTGGCCATGGTGCTCACGGGTACGCCTGCACGCAGTACCTGCACGGTGTCAACCTCGGGGGCGGCGTAGGACAGCGAAATGGAAGGGGTGAACTGCTGCGCTGCAGACAGGCCGCCAACACGCACAGCCACAGACTGCCCGACGCCCACGCCCTCCACCGTCTCACAGGCAAGGCGGGTGTGGGGCACGATGATGGCACAGGCGACGGCTGAGAACAGGGGGGAGCTCACGCCATACTGCACATCTCCAGACACAAAGGCGTTGTCCATGGGACCCAGGTTCCGTCCCTCGATCACGAGCGTGTCCCCTCCCTGCGTACTCATGAATGCGGCTGACAGAGTTACAGCGGTGATCTCGGGGGCAGCGTATGTCGTCTGGCCGTTGGCTTGGGTCACTTGGGAGGAGGTGGAGCCTGGGCCCACTGTGTTCCCAGCCGCGTCCACCAAGGGGGTCTGCGTCTGGATGCGCCAAGTGATCACGCCGACGCCCTCCGGGACGGAGCATGCCACAGCAGTGTTGTCAGTGGGCGAATCGCTGTGCTCGCGACGGCAGGGAACTGTCTTGGAGAAAATGATGCCTTGCGGATAGTCATTGCTCTCGCCGGTGTTGAAGGTCACAAGTGCTGAGAACACCACATCTGACAGTTGAACAGAGGTACTGGCAAGGAACTGCTTGGTGGGGCCCATTTGTGTTCCATTGAAGAACACCACCATATCACCGTTGGACCCTGTGGTGGGGTGCACCAGCTGTCCACTCCCACTCCACAGCGCTGCGGTGATGTCATTGTCATCCTGGATCAAAATTGTGTACTCAGCAGAAGCAGTGTACCCTGCTCCGTTGTCGTCCTGCACGCGCACTGTGATTTTGTACGCCTGCTTGTCTTCGAAATCCACCTCCTGCAGTAGAATAATGTACCCAGTTGAGGGGTCCACCGAGAAAAACGCGCTATCACCGGCTGTGATTGTGTACACAACTTGCCCAAAAGGCTCTGCGGGCGAGTCTGGGTCTGTCCACACCACGCCGCCCACCTGGGCGGCAGTTCCGTTGGCCAGTTGCAGCACCGTGGCACCGGGGGCTGAGCTCTCGCTTACCTGCAGGGTGGCGGGGTATGCGGTGGGGGGCTCGTTCACGTCCGTCACCACAAAAGTGAAGTTGCGCTCGGCACACAGGGGGCCAGAGTGGCCCGGTGGCGGCAGGAAATTGCCTGCATCGCACACACGCAGCACGTAGTGCAGCTCTGGGGTGCTTTCGTGGCTGAGAGGTGCAATGATGGTCACCACCCCAGAGTCGCTCACAGACAGTAGGGGACTGACTGGCTGCACAATGCTCAGAGTGAACGTGTCGCCATCGGGCTTGTCCTGGTCCTCCCAAGTCACAGTGCCCACCACATCGCCCACGGACGAGCCTCCATTGGCAGAGGTTGTCTCAGGCACGGACAGCTGCACGGCGGGCGCGTTGAAGCTGGGTGGCTCATTCACGTTCAACACCTGCACGTTCCAAACGGAAGTATTGGCCAGGCTACCAGTGCCGGAGTCTTGTACCTGCAGGGTGAGTTGGATGGTTGAGGGGGGGGTGTTTGCGCGGTATAGCTCATAATCCAGGGCCGCGCCGACAGACAGCGTCCCGTTAGCAACGTCCGCATTCGCGATGTAGAACCACGTGTTGGTGGCCACGGGCACATAGTCAAGCACAAAGAACTGGTGTGTGTCCGTGCTGTCCTCGTCAGTGACAAACTTTATGGGTTGGTCGGAGCGGGCCCCAACTGCGGAGTTTAGGGGGGCATCCTCGCGCACTTGCACAGTGTGTGAGGCGAACTGAGGGTACCTGTTATCGTCCGCGATGACGATCTCAATGGTGTACTGCGCCTGCTGGCCGGTGGAGTCAGTCACAGTGACGGGGTGCATGGTGATAGTGGGCGCGGCGGGTACCACTGTAATCTCAGGCACCTGAGTACGTGCGATGATTTGGCAGCCACTGCTGCCAGACACGGTCTGGAACTCCCACGCAGCAGGCGGCGTCACGAAGGCGCATGTATACGTGTTATTCTCCTGGTCCAGGATCTGCAGGGGTGCGCCCACCTTTGTTCCGAGTGGCGCCTCCTCCGCCACGGCGCGGCTTTGGGGACCGCCGTTGGCACCGTCCACCACAAGAGGAGCCTCAGGCACATTGGTCAGTGTCACCTGGAAAGATCCGCTGCGGGAATACGCGGGCCCGCCTGCAATGCCGGCATCCGTCACAGTCACAGTCAAATCCATGGTAACCATGTTCTCGAAATCCAGCAAAGATATCCACACATCTGAAGGAATGCCGTTGTTCACGAACACCTCGCCAGTGGCACTGTCCACTCGGAACAACTCCACAGTGTTCACGATTGTGTTGCCCGACACGACGGCGCTACGTGCGTTGAAGAGGCCGCTGCCTCGCAAGTTGCTCCAGGTGTGGCTTTCTCCCTCACTGGGAACCAGAGAGTCCTCATCATACACACTCAGTGTTCCGATGGATGTTCCTGCGACTGTGTTCTCCGAAATGGTGAACACTTGCCCAGGCACAACCATTGGCGGCTCATTCACGTTGATGATGGTGACGGGCAGGGTGGCGGTGGTACTCTGGGCGGGCAAGCCTGTGTCCACTACCGTGATCACCACACCATACATGCTCTGGCGCTCAAAGTCCAGCACATCTTGGGCCACACGCAGCATGCCTTCAACCGCCCCTAGCGTAAACGTGGTGGTGTAGTTGTCCAGGCGGAAGTTGGCGCGCTGCATTCCGTTGTTATCCACATCAGTGTACTGCAGAGGTGTGGCCAGCACGTTGATTCCCGCAGGGGAGTTCTCCGCAATGGAGGCGCTGAATGTGTACCCTGCGGCAGGGAAAGTAGGCGGCTCGTTCACGTCGTTTACCCGGATGGTCACCTGGAACACTGTGAACTGGTTGACTTTTCCGGCTTGTCCCTGATCTTCCACCCGAATGTCAAAGGTGTAGGTGGGTTGCACTTCGAAGTTCAACATGGCTGAAGTTAGCTCAAACGTGTACAGAGTGGCATTGCCGCTTGTCGCAGGCACTGCTGGAACAGGGGTAAACGGAACACTGGAACTGTTCAGGATGGTCACAGCGGTGACTTGGGCTGGACGGGTCTCGGGGTCGAGAATGCGCACATTGCCTGTCACTAACGAGCCAACCGTGGCGGTTTCGTCAATGCTGAGGGCGCTGCCGACACTGACAACGGGAGGGTCGTTCTCATCCAATACACGGATGGTCAGACTGTTGGGCAAAGAGATGTTCCGTCCTGGTGTTCCGGCCGGGAACTGGTCCAGAACACTAAAGGTGAAGTCATACTCCTGCACTGACTCGAAGTCAAGCAAGCGGTTTGTTCTGATTTCGCCGTTGTTCGGGTTAATGACGAACTCGGGGTTGCCCTCGAATCCTGCCTGGCCATTTCGCTGAACAATGGAGTATGTCATTGGGAAGCGATCGGGGTCAGTGACCTCCGCCACCCCCACCAGTGATCCGATGGCAGCGCTCTCGGAAATTGTGAAACCATACCCCAAGTCACCGTCGGCCAGAGTTCCGGTGGTGGTCTCGAAAATGGGGTCTTCGTTCACGTTCGTGATGCGGACGCGCACAGTCTTGGTGACGCGGCGAATGGGTCGCCCGTTGTCGCTGGCTCGAATCACCAGGTCCACGAACGGCAGCGTGGCCATGCCGGGCTGCTCGTAAGAAATGTCGTCACGGGCAACGAAGATCTGCCCAGAACACAGAGAAATGGAAAAGTAGCCCAGGTCATTGCCAGACAGAATTTCATACGTCACCTCCTGGCCGTCATCCTCATCGGATGTAGCCACGGGGTCGCCAACTGGAACACCAATCTGTTCGTTCTCCACCACTGCACGAACAGTGGAGTCCGCCAGGAACACAGGTGCATCGTTCACGTCTCCCACTGTCGTCAGCATGCGGCAGCTGAACTCCAAGCCGCGTTGCAGGAACACCAGGTCATACCCGATCACGGGACAGCCCTCGTAGTTGAAGCCGGCAGGGTTCACAGCGACGTTGAAGGAGCCGCTGTTCGCCGTGTGCGCCGCATCTGTCACTGAGAACGCGGTTGGCATGTTAGCTCCGCTGGGACAGGCTGCACCGTAGGTGAACCCAGTAACGGCGCGCGCGCCTTGGAAAATGGGTGTGTTCGCGGCGTCTTGGTCCATGTACGTGAGGGTGAATTGTGCAGCCACGTTCTCGTCCACTTGGCTCGTTCCGGTGAATACACTGCCCAGGAACGGATTTGTGGTGGTGGACTGTTCCCCACAGGGCGCCGTGAATTGGATGAAGGGGTACGCAATACCAAAGCGGCACTCGTGTCCCAGGGGGCAAGGCTCCACGGCATAGCGCTGGTCAGGGGGGGCGTCAGCAGGCAAGGAGCGCTGTCCAGTCTGCACAGTTAGGCGGGTGTTAGTGCCGGCGGGGCAGTAAACATTCGCCTCCTGGCCTGCGGGCTGCCCGAAACCACAGGGCTGCTCTGTGGGCTGCGTGGAGGACAGTGGACAGAAGAACCCGCGAGTGCAGTCTTGGCAAGTGCCGGAGTTCGTGGCGCCGACAGCACCCGAGTACTTGCCGGCGGGGCAGGAAGTGCGAACACCGCCGGAACAGAAGTAACCAGCCTCGCACCGGGCTTGTCCAGATCGCTCCGTGGCGGCGGCGTTGAGGGGCGTGGTGTAGAACCCGCTTGACACTGTGCTTGTGCTGCTGGACCCAGCGGGGCAATACTTGTCCACGGCGCCACAGGGGTTCTGGGTTACACTTGGGGAGCCAGCCGAACAGAAGAAGCCGCCCTGGCACTGTCCAGCGCATGTGCTTGACGTCTCACCGCCCACTCCATAGTAGCCCGGCAAGCATTGCTTGCCGGCAGGCTGGTTGGTTGTCTCAGCTGTGCCACAGTACCACCCAGCGGCGCAATTGCCGGAGCAAGCTGCGGAGCCCAAGCCATGGGTGCTGCCAGCGGGGGTTGAGCCGAAGCGACCAGCCGGGCAAGCAGCGAAATTTGCAGTGTTGGAGTTTCCAGGTGGGCAGTAGTAGCCTGCGCAAGTGGGTTATGCACACAGCATGAACAAAAACAGCCGTGCAGAGTGCATACCATTCACACATTTTCCAGTGCACAACGGACTAGTCATGCCTGTTGTTGCACCAAAACGGCCCGGGTCACAAGATAAACATCCCTCGACTCCTCTTGAAGTGATACTGGGAGAGTACTTTCCTGCAAAGCCGAGCATAGTGAGCAGCTCCCGTCGCAGCGACCAAGAATTGCAAAGCACGCCTACAGGCGAAATCCAAACAAAATAAGTCGAAAAAATACAGTGATTACTGGTATGAAGCGGGGTGAATGTGAGTTTACGTACCAACTGGGCAGGCAGTACAAGTTGTGCCGGTGCGGTAGTAGCCTGGCGGGCAGCCTGCTGGGCGCTTGCATACGTAATGCTCTGCGGTGCCACAAGAGGCGTCGGCAGTTGTAGCTTTGGGGTCCTCAGCAGGCCACAATTTGATGCAGTCGCGGCTCTGTGCATTGGGTGCATGTTGCATGGCTTGGAAAGTTAGCAAGCAACTAATCGAGTACTCACAGCAGTGGATGAGCCAGGCTCTTGCGGGCTGTCCGACCACAATTGAGGCAAAAAAGCCGTGGAACTGCCATCAGACCAAACATAGGTTCCTTCTGATGAAATGTCATTGCCTCCAATCCAGCATTCGCCGCCTTGGGAGTTTGCGCAAAGGGCGTAAATCAAGTCTGCCTCATTGCGGTTGTGCAAACTGGTGAGATGACCCTCCTCTGCCTGGCAGGCATTTTCTGCCGTATTCCATGCAGTAGGTGATTGAACATATCTGCACAATTAATGTATTGTTGCCTTGTACGCAGATGTCCGGGAGTATCAAGCGTGTTGGTGTGGCAGCAACGCGGCACCAATAACTTACTTGTAGCACTGCTGTCCAAGTCCAGAAACTGATGATGCAGACCAGCCGAACGGGCACTGGTCAGCATTTAAAGCTGCAGATAAGCTGGTTGCAGCTGCAAGAAGCACTGCAGCTGTCTTCATTTTTGCCGACAATGAGGTCAGCTGCTCGCGCTGCGACTGTCGTGACAAACCCACACAACAGAAACGCAAGCTCAAAACACACAGACAATGCTGCACTGCGTGGGCGTAGTTGCAGGATAACATTTTAGTTTAGAATTCCCGCAGCCGAGCTTCAGTGACGATCGATTTGGTTGAACCCCCCAACCCAAAAGTTTGCAATGCCGATTGAACAATTACCGTCTCTGTCAAAATTGTAAAAAATTCCACGAAGTAACTCCACCAAGAAATCTAGGTTCTCATTCATGAGAAGTTTAGTTGCACAGTTGCTGAGTTTTCTGCTCTGGCCAACGACGTGCCTCACGACATTTCGGCAGCTCCCGCCAGTCGAACTACGATGGCAGCCGATGGCAGCAGCAGCGAGGGAAGTGACGCGGAGCGTGGACAAAATGAGCAGCTGCTATATTCAGCATTCCGAACCACTGATTTGTACTCAATTCTTGGCGTTGCATCAGACTGCGACGCGTCGGCTATAAAAAAGGCATATCGAAAGTCTGCCCTCAAATTCGTACGGATTTCTTGAGAAGAGTTAGCTTCCACTGTCAACTCGCAATTTATGCAGCATCCCGATAAAAACCAAGCCAAAGGTGCAACTTCAAAGTTTCAGGCGCTGTCTCTGGCACACAGCATCCTGTCAGACCCTGAGAAGCGGAAGGCATATGATTCCTCTGGCAGCGTCGATCACGCCGAGAATGCTGAAGACTTGGCAGCATGGGAAGAGTACTGGCGCACATTGTTTCCTGCTGTAACTGTTGATAAAATTGAGCAGTTTTCTACTGAGTACAAGGGCTCAGTAGAGGAGCGCGGTGATATATTGAAAGGTATGCTTGGCTTCCGTTTCGCTGCGCATTTGAATGCCAACGCTGGCATGCTGATTCTTTGCACAGCGTACGAGCAGCATCGAGGTGACTACAGCAAGATTTTGTCTCACGTGATGCTTGCTGAAGATGAGGATGCTGAGCGTTTCCAAGGTGTGATTGAGGCTGCAATTGCTGCGGGGGAAGTGTCCGCGCAGCGTCCATCCTTCTGCGATGGGCTCAACTCAACCCAATGTGATGCCGAGCAGCAAAAGCGACTGCAAGCACTCAAAAAAGCTGGCAAGACAGCTGCAAAGCGTCGTGCAAAGAAGCAGACTTCTGGCGATGACGCGGCTCTGATTGCTGCCATCCAGGCGAGGAGGGGGGGTGGCGCCGGCGCTGCAGGGGGTATCCTGGGGTCTCTCGCGGCCAAGTATGGCGTAGACATGGCAGACTTGGAGAACGACCCACTGCAAGCCCCCACCAAAAGCGCCACCAAGCGCCGACGTAAGGGGGGCCGGTCCAAGTAACGGGGGGAGGAGGGGGCTTGAATTGAAGCAAGCAACGTGCCCGCTGTAGCCCGCTGGAAAGAAAAGTGTACATTTGAAACCATGTGGAGTAATGCGCAGCACACAATTGCAGCGCAGGGTGCAGGGGCAGCGGCAGGGGGTGTTGCAATGTGGTGCTGGCACCTGCTCGCCTCAATGAGCTGCCTCGCCAGGGAACACGCAACCTGCATGCCCACCCACGTGTGCAGGCTCTGCACCAGAGCAGAGCAAAGCATGGTAGACAACAGTGGGGCTCGAGCTTATTGCTTCAGCGTGCAGCGTGCTGAGGAACAAACACCGAAATGAAGTCTTTCTCAGACAGAGGCTCTGCCTTGCCCGCCAGCCAGCCGTCCAGCTGAGACTCAGTGTAGGACATCTCCAGGGAGTCCAGCAGGGTGCGCAGGCGGCTGCGCTTGAAGCCATCCCCCCCGTGCATGCGGTCATACAGGTAGGCAAACCACCAGGCCTGGTCCAACGGCATGGGTCGGTGGCTAGCCGCGACGAATTCACGCAGGCTCACCTTGCCGTCCTGGTTTGCGTCCTTGTCATCAATGAGCTCCCGCAGCTGGTCGTCAGTCATCTCAAACGCCTCGCGAACGCTGAACTCCCGCATGTTGCTCATTGTAATGAAGCCAGTCAGCTCAAAGTCAATGTCCCAAAAGTGGTCCACATATGCACACAGCTCTGCCTCTGTGAAGGGCGCTGCAGTCTTCTCTGCTTCGGTGAGGTAGCTCTGCTTGGGCTGTGGGGGCCGCATATTGTTGGTGGCGAGTGACGCAACAGGCTTGGCGGCTGCCGCACCTCCTGCAGCCCCGGGCGCCCTGTCCACTGCAGCTACTGCAGGGGCTGGTGCAGGGGCTGGTGCAGGGGCTGGTGCAGGGGCTGGTGCAGGGGCTGGTGCAGAGGCTGGTGCAGGGGCTGGTGCAGGGGCCGGTGCAGGGGCCGGTGCAGGGGCCGGTGCAGGGGCCGGTGCATCGGCGGCGACGCCCGCAGCAGCAGTGCCTGCAGCGGCAGCACCGGCGGTAGTGTGCGGTGTAGAGTCTGCCTTGGTGGCTGCTTCAGCCGTGGTCGTCGTGTCTGCCTTGCTCTCGGCTGCAGCAGCGCCTGAGGCCCCCTTCGGATCTGCCTGTGCCCCCCCCCCCAGCTCAGCGGGCTTGTCGTATGTCGTCTCCTGCGAAGCATACACACAGTGCAGTGGATGGCGTGCTGATGACGCCCTCATGCCACTCACATTTGTA